>Ga0209685_1001036_pt1 | contig 14030 bp, 13 predicted proteins | sample SaaInlV_DNA_120m_FD_184685 | JGI IMG/M metagenome (GOLD analysis project Ga0209685, IMG submission 184685) | Marine microbial communities from expanding oxygen minimum zones in the Saanich Inlet - SI075_LV_DNA_120m (SPAdes) (version 2) | ecosystem: Environmental > Aquatic > Marine > Unclassified... | reverse complement strand
TGTAATTAAATTGCTGAGCTGTAATTGGTTCGTTTTTTACTCATAATTTTTTACTCCGAATTGTTGGGTTAAGTTTAACTCGTTCGAAATAAGAAATCTTAGATTGTTGTCTTAATTTGTTGGGGCACTATATTATTCAAAGGTCTCATATTGTAATTACAACCTATAAAAACCAGCCCATTCTAAATAAGCCACTTTTAATATTGTGTTTTGTTAAAAAGTCGTATTGCAGGTTAATTATTTCAATTCTTTTTTTTAAAATAAACTCATATTTGTTGCTTTTAATTTTTAATGCTTTATTAGTGAAACTTATACTGCTATTTATTTTTTTACTAAGACATCCGTCATAATCAGCATATTTCTGCCACTGACAAAATACAATATCTGGACATTGCAAATACAACCCTTTACCTGTAGGCTTTATATTTGAAGAAAAAGTATATCCACTTGTTCTAATATATCCAATATCTTCAGTTAAGTTAATTTTTGCATTTCTAGGTATCTCTAGGCCAGTACCACTAACAATATTGTTGTTAATCATATAATTTTCAAGCAATAATAAAAACCTGTATCCATTATCAACAGCACTTTCTGTTAGCAATAAAATATCTTTTCTAAATTCATCATTATTTTTATACTTTTCTGGATAAGACCTAATTTTGCTTATTTTTTTAGAATATTCATATATAAAAATATCTGAAACTATTCCCATTTTATTAAGTATACGAAAAGTATATAGAATGGAAAAAAGCAGACCAATAATAAAGTGTAAACCAAGTTTATTATTAATTATTCTAACAAAAAGCAACAGCCTTTCTGGCAGCCAATCTATTACTCTAGCACAATATAGATACATATTGAAATCATCATTTACAATATCAACATCATACGAATGCCCATAAATTCTTGTTAATTTTATTTCGTCAATCCATTTTATTAATACAAACAACTTCTCGGGAAAAAACATTATATTTCCCCCGCCTAATAATTTTTCAAGTTTTTTTGATTTACCAAGACTTTCTATTGATGAAAAATCATTAACACCATCTTCTTCAAGCACAACAATCAAATCTATATCTGAATAACGAACAGATTTTCTACTTCCATACTCATAAATAGCCTTAACACCATTAAAATCATGATATAAATCAACAATTTCTTCAATAGCATTATAATAATCCGATCGTGTTTCACTCAATGTAGTTTCCAAACTAAGGTTATTAATATAGCTATTCAATAGATTGTCATTTAATTTATACATTATCTTTGTAAATTACTATAGATAGAGTGAAGATTTTTAACGTAATTATTGATCGAATAGTTACTATTCACCACTTTATTTAATTCATATGCATATTTTTCTATTTTTTTAGAGTTATGCATAAGTAACAAAACTCTACTAGCAAGAATCTCAGGATTAATTTGTCTAGGCGTGATTATAGTTAGTGTCTCAGGATCTATAACCATTGACGGGTATGGTAAAGATCCAGTACGTACTTCTTTCACGCTAATAGGGTCTGCAGGGTCTACTAATTCACCAGAGAATCCATCTTTAATAATTTCTGGTATTCCGTCAACATTGGCTGCCAATACTGGGGTCTTGCAAAATCCAGCCTCAACACAAACATTACCAAAAGGCTCGCGTATTGATGGAACAATTAATAAATCAATCATTTGGTAAAACTTTTCTGGACTGTTAATCCTGCCAATTAGTTTTATTTTTTTATTATCTACAGCTCTTTCTGTCATAAACTGCTTCAAATCCCCATCTCCAGCTAAAATCAACTCAATATTATAATCAGACAAATATTTCATTGAATCTATCAATATATGCATACCTTTATGCGGATCAAACCTTCCAATATAACCAATTTTAAATACGGATTGATTGCCTTTATTTACTCTTTCTTTGCAAGTAATAGGCTTTATACCATTATATAAAACCTGTATTTTTTTTGAAGGTACAGAATGTCTAAGCTCTAACATGGATTTGGTGGCATTTGAATTTGCCAAAACAAGTGATGATTTCCACACAATAAAACGCAATATCAAACTATTCTTTTTTTGTATATTCCAAACAGTGCCACGTTCATGAACAATTAAAGAGTTAGTTGGTATAAATAATAAAAATAAAGCGACCTTAAAGCTTGATAAATTATTGTAGAAATGTACAACCCTACTAGGTAAAAATAAATCAAAAGCTAAATTTAAAAGATTTATAAAATTGGCAATATTGTAAGTATTGAATGAAGCCTTGTACTGTTCATCAACATTTCCAAGAGTATACACTTTATGTGAAAAATTAATATCATTTTTTGCGCATTCCATATACTCAGAAAATGTTTTTTGGACTCCTCCAATACCTGAAAGACCAATAAAATGTGATACTCTTATAGTCATAAGTATTTAAGAGTTTAGTAAAGAAAATAGGTTTATCTCATAGTTTATTCTGTCGCTCCAACTGCGAATAAACTTTTTCTTCTTATTGCCTATTGATATTGATAATAACTCCCTCTTATAATTATCATTAATAAGTTCTATCAGGTTATCGGCAAGAATCTCTGGTCTGTTAATTGGAACTCTTACTACTGATTCACCCAATAACTGACTTGTAACAATATCAATACCTTTTTCGTACTGTGTCTCCGGAATAATCATGCAATCATTTGAATTGACAGCCTCTAAATTTGCGTTACTTAGATTACCTAAATGATTCATAGAAACATATATATCAGTATACTTGTGTAGGGCTAGAATTTGACTATGGGGCAAGCTATCAATAAAAGTTACACAATCTTCTATTTTTGCTTTTTTAATATAGCCCTCTAGTCTTTCTTTTTCAGTACCGGTACCAACCACTAATACATGAATATTTTTTATACCTTTGTTAAAAACAATCTCAATAGCATTAATAAATTCAATACACCCTTTGTATGATTCAAGCTTTCCTACAAAAAGTATGGAAATTTTATTATCAATCAATTTCTTGATATTGTTATTTAAATCAGTGCTTTTATCAAAATTATCAACGCCATTTATAAGAATTTTTACATCAACATTTTTCTTAAATGCCCTGTCTGTCCAATTTTCCACTCCACTCCCATCTTGCGTACATACAACTAACTCAAATGGAGCCTTATACAACCATTTGTAAAATAAAGGAAATAGCCCATTACTATTAACCATTTTATACATATAACTATTAACACCCATAACCCGAAAAACGACTGAAACACTATTAAACAATCTAGCAACTATAGAGCCTACAATAATATTAGAATTATCGCAATATAAAATATCTGGTTTGCTGTTAATTACCCTAAAAAAAATGTAAAAAAATTGGTAGATTTCACGCAACACAATTCTTATCTTTCTTCCTAAAAATAACGGAAAGCGCATAACGCCAGAAACTATTACTACACTCTGGTTTATCTTATCCAGTCTGATTCTAACATTTGATTTAGAATCCCATGAAGAAAAATACCCCTCTCCATTATCTTTTACTGTAAATAAAAATTGTACATTACAGGTACGATCTAATGCCTCAATCATCTTATAGATTGTTGGTACTCCAGTTGGAGACCATTTCTTCGTTATAAAACTTTTTTCTAGACCAGAAAAAAGACGAGTTACAAAAATAATATTCACAATCTAATACAATTTTATATATTAATTACGCGCTGTAAATTACTTACATCTAATTCTGATATATGCTCACCAATAGGAAGGCTGAGAATTGATTCTCCACACTCCCATGCAAACAATTTTTCTTTGCTTTGGCCTAAGTACTTATATGCCTCGAGTTTTGGCAATGATATTGGATAATGTATAGATGTTTCAAAGCCATTTTTCAATAAATTTTTTTTAATCTCATCTCGATAATCAGATCTAACAACAAATAAATGATAAACTTGTTTTGCCCACTCTTTCCTTACAGGTAGTACAATATTTGAATTATTTGATAAATAATTCAAATATGTATTAGCTATTTTTATTCTATGATCAGTCCAATCGTCCAGATGTTTCAATTTCACACTTAAAACTGCAGCCTGTATGCCATCTAGACGTGAGTTTCTACCTTCAAATTCATGGTTATACTTTTCTAACCTCCCATGGTTTGAAATTTTTTTACATTTATTAAACAAATTTTCATCATTGGTAGTAATTGCACCAGCATCTCCATAAGCTCCTAGGTTCTTTCCTGGATAAAAACTAAAACAGCCAAGATCTCCAATAGATCCAACTTTTTTTCCTTTATATTCTGCACCATGCGCCTGGGCACAATCTTCTACAATCTTTAATTCGTATTTTTTTGCAATTTTTAGTATTGGATCCATATCACATGGATGACCATATAAATGAACAGCAATAATTGCCGATGTATCTTTTGTAATTCTGCTTTTTAAATCTTTTATATTTATTGTGTAATCATCACTATTGGCATCACAAAAAATAATTTTATGTCCATTTCTAGTTACAGCCTCAGCAGATGCAATAAAACTATTAGCTGGTACAATTATCTCACTTCTCTTAGGAAGATTTAGTGATTCAATAGCTATTTCTAAAGCATCTGTTCCATTTCCAACACCTATACAATATTTTGCACTATGATAATCTGCAAAATTTTCCTCAAAACGCTGAACATATCTCCCTCCAATAAATGAAGAGTTGTTTATTACATCGCCAATAGCAAAATCAATTTCACTTTTTATTGATAAATACTGCTTATGTAAATCTAAAAATTTAATAGTCATTTTTACGATTATAAGCTGCTGACTTCCCTAAAATTATGACCGATTCAGGCACATCCTTAGCTACAGTACTGCCAGCACCAATAAGACTACCACTACCTACAGTAACTCCTGGCAATATTGTTGAGTTCGCTCCAATTATTGCTTTTTCTTTTATATGTACGCCACTGATATTGTCTTTCGCATGTGGATGAGTTGGATACTTAACATTTGTCAAAACAACATTTGGCCCTATCCATGATTCTTTATCTAAGATAGAATACTCTGGTATAAAGGCTTGAGAATGAATACGTACACCATTGGCAATGCTAACATGATGTTCAATTACAGATAAAGTTCCTACACTAACATCGTTTCCAATTATATTTAATTCTCTAATATTGGCTTTATTTCCAGTTTGAAAATTTTCACCAATTTGATTACCAGCATAAATATAAGTACCCGCTCGAATTGTCGCATTATCACCAATAATGGTTTTTTCATTTTTCATGCCTTTAAATGATAAGCCAACAATGCAGTAGTCTTCAATAATGGTATTTTCACCAAGTTTTACGCCAGGGTGTATGATTGCGGTAGAAGCGACCTTAATAGTCATATTAATTTTTAAGACAAACCTAATTTACATTTCTTTGGCTTGAAACGTAGAAAAACCTCTTTTCCGGTTTCTATAGATTCATAAATAGCACTAATCAACTCAATACTCTTTCTGCCTTGCAAGCCATCAACTAAATTATGTCCATTATTTAAAACACAATCAACAACATGTTCATAATAAGCTTGATGACCAAATCCATAAACATTTGGAGGGTTGACTGAGTATTTCTCCAATACCTTGTCATCTCCATCCTTGCTCTCTTCAAACGCCCATGATTGCATTTCATTAACCGCAAAACCACCAATAACTACACTCCCATTTTCACCCAATATTGATATAGACCCCTCTAAATCTCTAGGTCTTGTTGCTGTTGTAGCCTCTATAATACCTAACGATCCGTTCTTAAATTTAAGTGTAACCACTGCGGTATCTTCTGCCTCAATATCCACTAAAGCTGTAGTAGCACGTGCAAACACTGATTCAACATCACCCATAATCCACTCTAACATATCAACATGATGACTAGCCTGATTAGTAAGTACACCGCCATCCATTGCCCAAGTGCCGCGCCAAGTGTCTTGATCATAATAAGATTGGTGACGAGCCCATCGTACACGAACAGTGCCTAAAACTAACTTACCAAATCGACCCGACTGATGTGCATCACGCAACTTTACCACTGGAACATTAAAACGATTTTGCTTAATAATAAAAAGTCTACAACCATTTCTATCGCACGCCTCAATCATTGCATCAGCATCATCTAAAGTTAACGCCATTGGCTTTTCCACCATAATATCTTTGCCATATTTAGAGAGACTAACGACATGATTAGCATGCAAACCACTAGGTGTTAGTACGGCAACTACATCTATATTTTCATTTTCCATCATTTCATCAAAATCTTTATATGATGGTACATTAAATCGTTCCCCTATAGCTTTAGCCTTACCATACCTAATATCACAAACAGAGACCAATCGTGCGCCATCTATTTGAGAAAGCCCCAATAGTTCAGAATGACGCCTTGCAATACGACCACATCCTACAAGAGCAAATCTTAACACTTGAAACCCCTTATATTTTTATGAAAAATAAAAAATTCTATAAAGTTACTTAAATGAGTTTGTTCTAAAAATTTTAAGAAAAATTTGTATTTTTTTAAGTCTAAATAAAACATGCGCTTTTTTTTCATCCCCTTATTAATTCTTTAAAATTAACACTAAAAAACAAGATAGATGATTATACATTCTATTTATGAATTATTAACATTATAGTTGAGAATACAAATATAAACTTTATACTGTTTATAGCCACTCTCAAACAGCTGATAACTCAGTACTATAAAAAATAAAACCACATGGTAATGAGAATGAATAACCATAATTGATAAAATATTCTATTGTTAGCACAACAGCATAAAAGGATTATAACCCTGTCTCTTTTATCTATATTTAAATAGATGCTACTGCAACCAATGTATCAGTTTCATCAATTTTTCTTAAACAATTTTCATATGCATTATGTAGCTCAGGACTATCAATCATTGATAAATTTGTTTCATGACCACCAGGTTTGGATTTAGATAACCAAGTTAAGGTGTTTGACAAAGGGAATCTTTGCACGCCCTGTATAATAACATTTGAGAATCCTGCCGCTTCAAGCATTAATCTAAGTGAATTTCGTGTATGTAACACTAGATGCTTTGACCATAATGTAAAATCTATAAATTGCTGATCAGCTAGACTTGATATAAGAAAATCATTAGCATGTGGAACTTCAATAACAACCTTTCCATTACTTTTTTGTAGAGAGTTTTTTACTGATTTTAACAACGACATAGGGTCGCTAATATGCTCTAGTGTGTGAAACATAAAAACCGTATCAAATGCTTTTGAATGCTTTTGAATGCTTTTGAATGATGTTATTTTATTAGAATTCAATAAATCTAAATAATTCTCCTGAATTTCAACACCGGAAACGCTTTTTGCATTTATCATTGCACTTTGCAAAAACAATCCAGAACCGCAACCCACATCACAAATATCCTTATTAACATAATACTTTTTGTATTCAAAGATTCTTCTTTCTACATCATCTATTTTCTTATAGTTTGCATGAATTTGAGGATCATCTAATGTTTTATAACTTCCTTTTTTATAATCTTCAGTCTGTTTATCATCATATTGGGTAATATATAACACACCAGATACCTTATCTCTAAAAACCTTACAGTCAGAATTATCGCGAGTTTTTGTTGAGAATATTTCAACAGTAGATTTTGATACAATCTTAAGAGATGTTAGTGTTTGTAGAATATTTTTCATAATGCAATTTATTTGTCATCAGTATAATGATTTAATTTTTGTATTAATTTGGCTGGATTGCCAGCAATAATACAATTACTACCAAATGATTTAGTTACTACACTTCCAGCACCAACCAAAACATTATCACCTAGTGTAACTCCAGGCAATATTATAGCACCGGCAGCAATCCAATTATTATTACCAATAACTGTCTTTTTGCCAATATGAACCCGCCTACATTTATTTGTTAGTATACTAAAATCTAGTCCAGCATCTAAGATCATTACACCAGTTGACAAAACAACATTATTACCAATAACTATTTTATAATCTCCTTGAATTACAACACCTTCATTAATAGAACAACCTGAGCCAATTTTTACATTTTTTTTATTAACAATCTTTATCTTTCCGTGAACCAAATTACTTATAGTGTTGAAATAAAAATATGATCTAAAAATTTTCATATAATATTTAAAATATCTATTCGCAATTGAATAAATATATGTAATACTAAAAATTTTTGTAGCTCTATTTACCACAGACATGACATATATGATATCTTCGTTTTGATGCTTTTCTTCGTATTTCTACATACAGTTCAGATTCCCATTTTTCTTTAAAACTTATATTCTTTATATTTCCAATCTTTACAGAATTGTTTAAATCATGGCAACACATTAATATTTCACCGTCACCTCTAACTACAGGGCTTTTTACTATTTCACATGGTTTTAATTGTTTTTTAAATTTAAGATCATTAGATTCACTTATATTGTCATATAAATTTATTTCTTTATCGTTTGGAAGCCAGTGTTTTAAATCCTCTTGATCCTTATCATCACTCCTTCTATGTAAATTTAAATTAATAGCTTTCTCAAAAAAATTATCAACACCTTTATTAATCCAATATTTCCTAGAATCTTCAACTTCATTTTCATTATACGAATTTACAAGATAAGTAACTGTAATTATTGGAAGACCAGTACCTATTTTCTTTTTTTCTTTTATTACAGTATTTATATTTTTTCTTACCTCTTCAAATTTAGCACCAACTCTATATTTCTCATAAGACTCTTTAGTATTACCATCAAATGAAAATTGCAGATAGTCAATACCATTACAAAGAGTTTCTAGTCTTTTTCCCTTAATTACTGTGCCATTACTTATTGTAAGAATATAATATGTATCTTTTACATAATTTACAATGTCGGAAAAATAAGGATGCAATAATGGCTCACCGGAATAAACCAAAGAAAGATCAGTAACATAGCCATCCAAGCTGTCAATAATACTTTTAAAAAACTCAAGATCAATATGTTTTTTATTAGTAAAATCAGACGCAATATCTGGTGGGACTGAGCACATAGGACATCTTATATTACACACCGATACTAAATCAATAACCACTGTTTTAGGCCTATTCAAAACCTTAGAAAGGGCCAGTTTAAACGGATATAACATGGCTTTTTTATAATGACCTCTCCTTATAGTGCGGTACATCCTATTAACAACTACATCAGTTAGAGTGTACTTGAAAAAACGATAAACATCGGCTATGAATGTATTTCTAAGTCTTTCCCTTGTGTTCATTTATTTTCACTTTATTTAATAATACGGAGTTCTGTTAAAAGTTGTTTTGAATACCTACCCAAAGGACTATTATACTCATTAATATTTTTTAAATGCTCACGGAATCCAAAGGGAATATAGTGGTTTTGATATCTTCCAAAGTATTTAAATATGTTATAAAACTTGACTTTTGCATTATGCCCAAATAACAATCCAACTATTTTTGCAATTGGGAAAATCATCATACCGCCACGTTGCCAATTCCATATAGAAGGGTTAAAATCTTTAAATATTCCATAAAGATTTTCTTGATTTAAATACTCTTTATAAAGATTCTGGTTAATTTTATACTTATAAGGAATCTTAGACCAAAAATTCATCATCTCAATATCCCATAATGGAAGATCCCAGTCAATATTATGGTAATCATATGATCTTTGTCCATTTATAACACACTTTGACTGTCTTTCTTCACACTCCCATCTTTCGTATAATTTTATAAGGTGCTCGCCCTTGTAAGAATGATTTTTACTTACACCTAACTCTTGTATTATCCTATCCAATATCATCTTTCTATATTTTTCTAAAAGAACTGCATTCAAACTATAGTGCTTACCTATGATTGCATTTAATATAATATCGACATTGTAATTTTTTTCAGGATCTATTTCTTTTAGGTGATACCCTGTAACATGTCCACCTGAAATAAAATCTCCTGATTGCCCATTTATTACCACTGTATTTTCAACATCTGATATATATCCATTTGATATTAAATTATCAATTGCAATTTCATCCACCATAAATGGTATAGATACTCCATTAAATGCAAATTTCCAATATTCCTTTCTATTATCAGACCAAAAAAAATTAAATACATTATTTTTATTATATGGAACAAAAATCCATGGAACATCTAACTGTTTAGCTATTCTTTTTGCCCATTTTGCATCATGATTACCAACAGGGCCATAAGAAAATGTTTTAATATTTTTACAACCTAACGACTTTAATTTACATAGAATAAGTCTAGAATCCATCCCACCAGACAATGGAATTAATACATCCTTTCCAATTATTTTTTCAATTAATCTATTAAAAATAGAGTTTACAATATTGGAGTGTTGTTTGATCAATTCACATCTATTTTGAGAGAAATTACTCTCACTATAATAAGAGTAATATTTATTTATTTCAAATACATTGTTGTTTTTATTGTATATAAGAACTTCACCTGGCTTAATCTGGAAAACATTTTTAAAAATTGTATTCTTTCCGCTTACAAAGTTTGACATTTGAAGTTCTGTAACAGAATTATCATCATATTTATAATCAAATATTTCCAACTCTTCCACCCTATTTGAAATATAGAGTTCATTATTTACTATAGAGTAAAACAATGGATAGCTCCTAACTCTATCTACATAAGCAATTGTATATTTTGGTGTCTCACAGATGCCACAAAACCCTACTTTTTTATCCAACAACTCGGAAATCAAATTTTTAACAACAATCTCATTAGTATCAATAATAAAATCCAAATTAATTGAACCACCAACACTGTAACAAGTATGGCCTTTATTATTCTTATTAATTTCCCATAAATATTGATTTGTAATTCTTGTTTCTACACTATCAATCTTCATAATAATATTCTAAAATCAGCCAAAAAAAAAGTGGTGGAATTTTTTACCAACAAGAAAATGGTATAATACTAACTAAAACCAATCATTAATTAGCATTTTTATTACACGAAAAAGCTGCACAATCCATCTGAATGTGATATTTTTTTATGCGTAGCAAAAAAATCATGATTTGTATCGCTAAAATTATGTGAATTATCTATAGTTTTATCCATAAACTTATCAAAACTTTCATTATTAGTAAAAATATAATCAGAAGATATTTTTCTCAACTTGTGTCTTTCTGCCAAATCACTTGCAGATAGGCCTATAGAGTTATCGAAAAAATAAGATGGTAAAAATTCTTCATGCATTTGCAAATCAACAACTGGAATATTAAGTCCAGAAAACTCTCTCATAAGCGTGCCTTCGCTGGCAAAAACTGACACTATGGACTTTGAAGATAGTATTGTGGGATGGATAGATGTAATAACATACCTATCTCTATTTTCTCTTCCTAACGAAATATCAAGTAATTCATTAATAAATTCAATATCTGAAAAAGTATGCAGTTTAATAAACAGTGGAAAAATATGCATATATTTTGACAACGCCTTCAATGCCCCGGCAAACTCATTAATTAAGTCACGATCAGAAGTGCGTGTAACTCTAGTTGCTATAAAAACAAGTATATTACTACTTTCAAAATCTCCATAAGGAGTTTCATTTTTGATATATTTGTCTGCATTTTTATATAAGAACTCAATCCAATACTTATTCTTACGTATATCTTTTAAAACTATTTTTTTTAATTTATTTGCCTTTGCATGTTTAAAATAAACCCACTCTTTATCATAACCAATTAATGTATTGGCATACAATAATGGAGGGTTTGAATGTATATCTATACTAGATTCAGATATTTCATCATAAGTCATTCTTCCTGCATAAAAAATATTCATATCGGAATGTATAAATCTTGCTTCACTTATATAAGATTCCCTTTCCACAAAGATAACATTACTTCTTTTAAATAAAAACCTAATCCAAGCTAAAGGCTTTAAGTGCAAATGTCCAGAGTGCATGATATAGTTATCTCTAACAGTAACTTTAAATATAACTTTTATAAAATACAAAATAAAGGATAATTTAGATATATACTTTGATTTGTATTTGCTTGTCGACACAAGATCTATTTTTCCAATGTAGTTTATTGCATCTATCAATACCACATTATCTTTCATTATATATTTGTAGGTTGAACTATCTAAAGATATAAAATTAAATGTACATCCGCATTTGCCGTGCATTTCCATGCACAATGGTAAAATTGAATCAATTCCAATAATTTTATTTCTTAATATAACATGCACTATTTTTTTGTTAAAATTTAACATATCAGAACAAACTATAATAATTTTGTTTGTAACTTAATATCTTGTGCATACTTATCAGAAAGAAAATCATCGTTTTCAGTACCCTCATCCCATACATTGCATTCTTGACATATGGATATATCACTTTTTTTATTGCCAAGATGTAACTTCCTATATCTGTTTAATAAAGATGATCTCCATATATCCTCTATAGATGAATTTGTAATATCTCCCAAAGGGTATCTATTGTTATAATCAATGTTGCATAATGGAACTCTGCCATCACCAAATATAACAAATAATGACCAAAGAGATACACATGGAAGATTAGGCTCATATGTTGACTTTACTGGACTGAATCCGTCTAATTGACCACCCCAATTGAATATATTGTGATAGTAGATCCTATCATTTTTATTAAGGTATTTTGACCAATACTGCTCATAATAAGGCCACTCATCTATATTTGATTTTTGCCTAATCATTCTCATCCATATCCTGGTATTTGGACTAATTCTATCTCGAAGCTCAATAAACCTCTTGGCATTTTCTATAACCTCATCAAAATCAAGTCTTACCCTTATGGACTCAAATATGTTTTTATCAAGGCTATCGATTGACATTTTAACAAGATCAATACCACTTTCAAGCAAATCTATAGATCTTTTTTCATTAAGTAACGAAACATTAGTTGCTATTGACACTTGCTTTATTCCATTATCTTTCAATAATTGAACTCTTTTAGGTAATTTTTTATCAAGCAAGGGCTCTCCATCCCTGTACAAACTTACTCTCTGGATTATATCTGAATGCTCGCGCAGTTCGTCTACTATCTTATTAAACAAACTATCTTTCATTGTCGGGGTTTTTCTCTGCCAGTCATCGATAGTGCACATAGGGCAACGCGCATTGCATGCATTAACTGTCTCTATCTCAAAAAACCTTGGAAACCTTAATAAATCATTAATTTTTGAGTCTTTATCGATTCTTCCTAAAAGATATTTTTCCAATTTATTGCCAACCACTAGCTCTATTCCTGAATTTTTTTATTAATGACAAGATATTTTATACCTATAAGTCTAAATGTACACGCCTTATATTAAAGACAATAGATTGTTCATATATTGGGGGGCATTATCATTATTCCCCCCATCTGGGGCCCAGTCTGGAAAAATACTATCGTCATCGCCTAAAAATGGCCCTGGCTTATTTTCATGATAAATAACAACATCTGTTACTGGCATAACTGAATGATATTGACCCGCCTCTATTCGATATATATCGCCTTGCAGAAGAACAGATGCATCAATCACACTTCCATTATCATTAAATACAAATATCGCCATTTTTCCATCAATAATATGAAAGGCTTCCCCCTTATCCTTATGCTTGTGAGGGCGATAATACTTACCCCGCCTTTCCAATATAACCATATCATGGTGATCTGATAAAGGAGATTTGTGTAGGCAAATTCTCACATTTGCTCCATTATTATTTTCTGAAATAACCTTTAATTCTGAAACCACATTACTATCAATTTTAACTGGCCTAGTGTTACAAAAAAAAGAGATAGTTTTGGCACTACCGTCTTTCCTTAATTTAGTGTCATCAAAATCGATTAATGATATCTTTGATATACTCATATTACTTGAATTCGCACATTAAGTGCAATTATCTCTAGGCGTTAATAAATCAACAGCCTTCCCTAAAAATAACTCAACAGGTTGTTTGCCACCTCGTGTTTTTCGAGGTCTAGTGTTGAGTCGCTCCATGACAAATTCAATCTGTGAATTTGTCACCTTGTT
>Ga0209685_1001030_pt1 | contig 14065 bp, 13 predicted proteins | sample SaaInlV_DNA_120m_FD_184685 | JGI IMG/M metagenome (GOLD analysis project Ga0209685, IMG submission 184685) | Marine microbial communities from expanding oxygen minimum zones in the Saanich Inlet - SI075_LV_DNA_120m (SPAdes) (version 2) | ecosystem: Environmental > Aquatic > Marine > Unclassified... | reverse complement strand
AGTTCAGGCACTGGCACACCTGAGCGTGCTTGACTGAGTATTTGCATGATTTGTGAATCTGATTTACGTGTTGTCTTCATTTGAATCTCCTTATGTTTTTATTATAAGAAAATTCTACTTTTACTGTGTGTTAATTTTTAGGGGGATTACAGAAGGATATTTAATAAATTCTATAACTTATTCCAATTATCAGGATTTAATAAATCAGTATCATGTATGAATAATTCCTTGGGTATAGGTGGAATATTGCCATCAGTAGCTTTAATGATATCTTGTAACTGATCTTTAGAGTCAACTCCTACCAACACCCTAGATATTTCAGGCGTCGATATTGCGTATCTGATCGTCGCTTCTAACGCTGTTAATTTATTGTCAGAAAGCCATTCGTGCCACAGTTTCCATAAATCTTTCCAGCGATTAAACTTCTTAGGTCGACTCTGCTCTGTCATTAGTAATAAACCTTGTAAAAAAACCGAGCGAGCATGCACTTCAATACCTTGGTTATGGATTTTATTCAAAATACCACTATCAATTAAACGTTTGTCAAGAATATTAAATGGCAATTGTACAAGATCAATATCGAATCTATCAATAATCTTTTGTAGTTGCTCTCCCGTATAAACTGAGACACCAATATTAGTAATTAAACCTTGTGCCTTAAATAATTCTAATTGCTTATAAACCTTGTCAAAACCTTCTTTCAGAAAGTCTTCTGCATTGTGTATTAATAAACCATATATAGATTTTCTATTTAACAATTGCAATGATTGATCAAAATCACTGATTAATAAATCCACGTCTTTTTTGACAATACTAACCTGATTAAATTGTCGAATCTTGGTAATAATTTTAAAGTCATGTGCATTTACTTCACCTAAAACCTGCTCACTATTTCCATAAGCAGGCGCGGTATCTAATAGCCTGATATTCCGACTTCGGGCATAATTCAAAACCCTTGCCACTTCATTAAGATGCACCTGACCATTGCTATTCGCAACACCATAATCTAATCCAAATTGAACTGTTCCAAGTGCCAACTTCATTGCGACAGGGATTTTAGTGAGAAAATAACCAGATCTTGGTCTGAATCACTTAACCCATAATATAAGGGAATTGATAATGTATTTTGATAATACTCCTCTGTTACAGGATAATTACCAATATCATATTCCATGGCTTGATAATAAGGTTGTTTAACTACCGGAATATAATGTACTTGTGAACCGACACCCTGCTCTGCAAGTTTTTGCATAAATTGATGTCTAGACAGGCCTATACTTTCAAAGTCAATATTAACAATGTAGATATGGTGCGAACTTTGATTTCTACCATGCAATTGTAATGGTGTAACATTTGAACATGACTCAAATGCTTGGTCATAACGTTTAACTATTTGTTTTCTTCTTTCTAAGAATAAATCAATTTTACCCATTTGAGAGATCGCAAGTGCACTTTGAATATCAGTTATACGATAGTTATATCCCAAATCTTGCATTTCGTAGTACCAGCACTTTAATTCGCCATTTTCCAAAGCATCGCCTTTATTAACCAAAGAGTCATCTAGCCAACTAACACCCGGGAATTCAAAATTACCTTTAATTATGCCGTGACTTCTAAGACTTAATAATTTACGATAAAGTTTTTCATCATTAGTGGTAACCATACCACCTTCACCTGTGGCAACACCTTTAACTGGATGAAAGGAGAAAATTGTCATATCAGAGTATTGACAATTTCCAACTCTATTGCCGTTATTATAAGTGGCGCCAAGTGCATGCGCGGCATCTTCAACAACTGCCAAATCATATTTATCCGCCAGCTGCCTGATCTTTTCCATATCACAAGGCAGTCCTGAAAAATGTACAGGAAAAATGGCTTTGATATTTTTTGAATCAAGTATTATTTGCTCAATTTGATTGATATCGATATTTAGAGTCTGCTTATCAATATCAACAAACACCGGTTTAGCGCCAACATACAAAACGGAATTACTCGTTGCGATAAAAGTATTGGGAGAAGTTATTACTTCATCACCCTTGCCTAGTTCTAATGCCATGCAAGCTAAGTGAAGTGCTGCCGTACCATTGGCAACAGCAACTGCATATTTTGCGCCCACATAATTAGCAACCTTATTTTCAAACTCCGCAACCTTAGGGCCTTGTGTAAGCATACCATGTCTCAATACATCAACAACAGACTGTATATCGTCTTCATCAATATAGTGTTTACCATAAGGAATAACATCTAAGGCTACTTGCTCTAAAAGATTCTCATCTCCTTGTTTTTTAAGAGTTTGAAATTGTTCATCAATACTAGAAACTTCACATTGAAGTGTTTTGCAAAGTTTAACATTAGATAAGCTCATATCTTTTGGTCGCTCTGCTAATTGCGGTTTGCTACTGATGCTTATTGCCTTAATCAAATTAGAATTTAGCTTAAAATAATTTGAAAGCCTCGAACCAAACTCATATTTAGACAAACGCTCATTCCCAACCACATTAAAAATACCACTTGCGTTAAGATCAACTAATTGATGCACTTTATCAACTAGTTCATTAATCAGAATTGGTGTGAAGAAAACATCTTGAAATAAATTGACTGGTTTTCCATCTTTCAAGCTACTTAAAATAAAGTCGCTAAATGATTGACGATATTTAGTACCCCAACCAAAAAAATTAGTACGAATAATTAATACATCCTTACAATTTTCTTGTGCTTTTAATTCGCCCCACCTCTTAGTTTTTGCATAAAAGTTAACAGGTTTAATATCGCCGTCCTCTGTGGACATTTTATTTTTACCAGAAAACAGATGATCTGTTGATATGTGAACAAGTTTTACATTTAATTCATTACAGGCACTTGCAATATTTTCCGATAAATCAACATTGATATGCTGAGCAAGATCTGCATTCTTTTCACATTGCTCTATATTAGCTAATCCTACAGTGTGAATTACAACATCAGGCTCGTACTTATTAATAACAGAAAGGCACTCCTTTATAGAATCTAATGAAGCAACTTCGGAGTCGACTCCTGGTATGGATATTTTTCTATTATGTAAAATTAATACTACGGAACAATTGTCACGAATAGATAATGCCCAATTAACAGCTAACAATCCAGATCCGCCAGTTATTAATACTTTTTGTTGCATCAACTAGATTTTTCCAATTCTACCTTTATTACTTTCTATCCATTGCTTCAACTCTTCAATACTCATCCACTCATCATTTTGGTCTGATGAATATGTAAAATTCTCATTAACTTTAACTCCACCTTTATGACGCCTTGGATCTGAAGACCAGTTATAAATTGCTGGCAAGATTTTATAATGATCATTATATTCATAAGTGTGTGGTGCATCTTCCAAGCCAATCATCTGTTCGTGAATTTTTTCACCTGGTCTCACACCTATAATTTTATGCTTTGCATTTTTACTAACAGCTTTAGCAATATCAGTTATTGCCATAGAAGGAATTTTCTTCACATATATTTCACCGCCTTTCATATCATCAAAAGCATGCCATACTAATTTCACTCCCTCTTCTAGACTAATCATAAAACGGGTCATTTTCGGGTCAGTGATTGGTAATTTACCAGTTTCCTTCAACTTAATGAAAAATGGTATAACAGAACCTCTAGAGCCCATAACATTACCATAACGAACAACTGAAAATCTAGTACTATCAATACCAGCATAGCCATTGCCAGCGATAAACAGTTTATCTGATGCAAGTTTTGTCGCTCCATAAAGGTTTATTGGGTTACTTGCCTTGTCGGTTGACAGGGCAATAACGCGCTTTACTCCACGATCAATGCATGCATCGATTAGATTTGTAGCACCATTAATATTAGTTTTAACACACTCAAACGGATTGTATTCTGCAGTCGGAACAATTTTTGTCGCAGCGGCATGCACAACATAATCAATACCATCCAAAACCCTTGATAACCTATCCTTGTCACGCACATCTCCAATAACAAACCTCACTCTCGAATCACCTTCAAACTTTTGCGCCATTTCCCATTGTTTCATCTCATCACGAGAAAAGATAATAATCTGCCTTGGGTTGTATTTGTCCAAAGTCAATTTCACAAAGGCATTACCAAATGAACCTGTTCCACCTGTAACCAAAATGTTCGAATTAGTCAGCATATTTTGTCCTCATTTTTTATAAAAAAATATAGTAAAAATTTCTTGGCAAGTATACCTATACAAGAACAGATACACAATTTACTAAACTGTTCAACATTAAACCTTACAAATCAAATTTTTCTATGCAATATCAAATAATTTACAAAGACTAGACTCAATCATCGAGAACAATCTTCCGATAAGTAATTAGATCTTCCGATGAAGAATTATTATCCCCAGAAACAATTTTATGAAAAGTTCTTGCAGATTTAACTGGTCTATAGTAATCAATAAATACTCTTACAATATTAATTTGTTTAAGATATTCTTTAACTTTTGTAGAAAATTTATGTTTTTTATGGTTGTTATAATCTAATCCATTTAACATTATCTTTGACATGTATTGCTTAAGAATATCTTCGGCTTTATATAGGCAATTAACATTATCTTGAGATTCGTCATTCATTAAACCTCTATTGATAATACTTATTAGATGATCGTATGAATTTCTCCACTCGGATCCAGTTATCCAATCGTAAAAATCTAGTTTAGAAAAAAGCTGATCATGGTGCACTTGCCTAATTAAATAATAACAATCAAGTTCTTTAATCTTTCCCATAGATATAACTACAGGTGCCAAATAACTTAACAGAGAATTTCTCGAAAAACTATACGCACCATCTTATCAACAACAAATCTAGGCGACAAAGAACTAACAACACCCTGGAAAGAAACATAAACATAAACATAATCCTATTTTATCCAATCTAGGTGCGAAGGGTGCTCAATACCAGCATAACTATTTCTTATCAAATACAAACAATCAATATACTTGGATTAACCATTTACTCACATTTCATTCATCAACCAAATCTAGATACCTTCTGATATCATTTTGAGAAACCATATCTTCTTCAATCACTATATTTAAAATATTTTTCGCAAATAAGGATCTATGCAAAACTCTCAAAACACTATAACGCTTAAGAAATTTTTTCACTCCTAAATAACTAATAACAGATGGCGTTTTTTTGTTTTCTTTCACTGCACCATTATTAATCAAAGACTCAAGCCACCTAGACAAAATTAAAGACGTCTTATTATTTATATCTTCGATCTTATCATATACCAATATTTCTCTATTAATAGCTGACTTAAGGATATTATATTGATCACACCACTCATCTCCTGACATCCATTCCCCTATTGACAGTGTGTGGAAACTCTGATCATCATGACCTTGTCTAATTAAATAACAATTATCAATTTGGCCAATTTTTCCTCTCGAAAGGACAATTGAAGCATGGACTAATTCCCCTAAAATATATTTAGAGTAATAATCTGATAATTTTTCAACCTCATTAAAGGCATCCATATTAATTTTAGATCTAACAATAGACATATTTACATTCAAAACATTGGCAAAAAATTCTTTTACTCTCCCCAGAGCAGTATCTTCTAACCTAATAGTTAGTGGGTATCGCAAAAAAGAAGCTACCTTCCCAAAAGGTTTACATTCTGAATTTTCCAATGACATTAGAAATGCTTTTCCATGGACTGCAGAATATCCCATGTGTGAATCTAAAAAACTAATGCCTGCTAAAATAGATTCAACTAGAATAATGTCATCATCAGCCACATATGCCGAATAATCTGTTTGCACTTTACTAGCCAAGAAGGAATTCATTTTATCAGCAGTCAATTCCGGTTTATGGAAATGCCTGATTGTTAATTCTTTTCCAAATTCAATTATGTTACTTTTGTTTTCTTCAAAAAACCTGCTATCACTTGAGTCGCCAATCAAAATGACGCCCTGGAAGTTAGAAAGAGAATAATACTTTAATTGCCTTAAGATGAAATTTGGCCTGTTTTTCGTAGGAATCATAATTGAAATATTCATAAATTTTCTACTTCAGTCCTCTGAATTTTAGAATAACTCTAGTCATGCTTTTCCAATCCTTCATAGCAATATCACCACTCCATGGATATCCTGAAACACTCTTTTGAGCAAGACGTAATTTATTATAATTATAAAATTGAATTTTTCTGACAACAACGTTAGGTAAAAAAAGTTTAGTGACATTTTTCAACTTCTTTATGAAAGAAACACCCTTTTTTTGTTTTCTCAATGAAATAAGCTTAATAAATACTGAATCAAATAGGTCTTCAGCTTCTCTACGGTCAGGCACAATATCTGATACAGTTTCAACAAAGTTGTTTCTTAATTTATTTCCTTCAGGTGAAATTAAATAATCTTTCAAATCACTTACTACATTGTTTAATTTATCTATTTCAAGATGACCTTCACGATCACTGTAAGTATCTCCATTTTCATCTAGATATTTTGAGTATCGAACAACATCTCTTGCTGCCCAAAAAACAGGCAATACAAAATGTTTTCCATAGCACATAGCGACCATAGGTATGCTTGGTTCAACAACGGTTACATTTGTTTGATTTAAAGTAATTTGAATAGCCTTTTTTAGAACAATGGTACGATGTAAAGCATAAACATTTGGAGTTGAAACATTTAGCACTCTATCTTTAATAATATCTGAGTCATTCCTAAAACCATGCATTGCTATATAAAGAGGAGTATATTTTTCTTCTGGATGTAAAGGATCAAACTGTATGTAATGCCCCTGAACTGAAACATAATCCAAATTTTCTTCTAAAAATTCTTTACCAACTTTTAAACCATTTTCAGCTAAAAAATCATCATCGGCACACAAACAAGAATAAGGTGTAGAGACCTTGCAAAGTCCACTATAAATCTTGTCTCCGAAAAAAGAACCTGGCAGATGCACGTAGGTGATATTCCAAGGTAACTTTACATTAAGAAATACTTTACTAGAATCAACTATCAAAATTAAAAAATCTAATTCAGAATAATAATCTATAGCCCTAAGTAATAAATGATGTCTTTCATGCGATGGTATTACAATAGTAACTTCTTCCTTCATAAGAACCTTATTTGCTAATTAAAAAAACATATAATATATTGAGCATTCACAAATCATTTAAACACTTCATGAGACCTTTGAGCGATCAGTTCACATAACCAGTTAATCTTGGGCCCCGTTTTTTGATTCCATTTTACCCAACAAGGACATTATATCGATTAGATCTACTGAAACATAGCTACCCCTTTACTCTTTTTTTCAGGCACAACTTGCCCGCTGAATAGATCTTCCGCGTTTAATGTTGTGTGCCACACACATCAGTTGAAAGCGTATGCGATTACGCTTAATACCTAAGTAACGAACCTTTGCCATTCCGTAATGCAGCTTCAGTACACCAAAGACAAGCTCGACGGTACTTGCGAACATCGGAATGGATTCGGTTAAAGAGTCTACCTTCTGCTGTTAAAGGGCGGTTACGATAAGCGCATTTTGTGACCCTATTCCCGATACCTTTTTGCAAAAGCCAATCCGCGCGTTTCTGGCTTTGGTAAGCACTATCTGCATAGGTCGCGGATTCGTCACCTTCTAGTAAGTCGGCAAAGCAGTTGGAGTCATGCACGCTACCAAAGGTAAAGTCCGTGACCTTGATCAAGCCATCCTCATCAACATTCAGGTGGACTTTGAAACCATAGGTGCTTTTAAGCTTTCCGTCAGAACCTGTTTTAACGTTCTAATCAGCATCCGGATCCTGAGTCGAGCCACTACTCGTCATCTTATTGGACTTACACTATTTGGCTTCGATGACACTAACATCAACGATGCTGGCGTCGCCTAATTTGATGTAGAGGCCTTGCTCAATGAGTTGATCATTGATTTCTTTCAGTAATGTCTCCATCAATATACGTTTTTTCAACTGCTGACGAAAACACCAGAAGGTGCTGTGAGCATCATTAGTGGTGGCCAAGCTTTTTCACCGCGCGCACTCGAATGAATGTTAATTAGTAATTACTCCAGACGAGACCAATCAATTAACTCATGGACCCCATCCAGTTCTTGCAATGCCTCGTGATCAATCAGCAGAGCATCGCCAAGGCCTCTTAGTTTGAGGTTCTTACAGACCATATTATTTCCAGTAATTTATGATAGATTAATACGGTCTATTTTACCGGATGAGTCTTATTGGAAATCAGTTGCTTTGTTGATTTGCTATGTTTCGTGCTAAGACCTCACCTTAATACTTGTTTTGATCAAGGTGGAACGATGAGAACATGCTATGATCAGCCAATGACTGGGTAATATAGAAGTTGCTCAATTTGAAAGCTAAACCTTTATTAGATATTAAATAAAATTCAAATTGAGTCCTAAATACATACTATAACATCTATTTCAGAATTATTTTAACTGGTTTTACCTGCCTTAAGTAATTGTTATTTAAAGAATTATTAATTTTTCCTAGGTAATTAGAAGATATTAATTAAAAAAATATAGGCCAGGTTGTGATTGGTGGTCGTTCTATAGATCTTGTTACATATTGCGAAAATCATTTGATAAAATTAATGATCCGGCTAATGCAAAGCACTATCAAGATCTTCTTATGCTTTCGAATAAGAACTTTCCTTTTTGATTTGTGAGTTTCTGGTTTGAAACCAATGCAATCTTTTGGCTTGCTCTGTAACGCCAGTTTTTAACAATCTCTGTCGCTGACTTATTGCGCGAACCTTCAGGCAAGCACGCTTCTTTAACGCTCAGAGCATCTGCTTCTGAAGAAACCACTTAACTCTTGAACTCAGCCAAAGCACCTGTCAAAGAAACCATAGACTTCATGACCAACTTTAGTAACCACTTTAAATTTATTCTTCGTATTCTTAAGTGAATTGCCAATAATATTTTCAACATCATCTATGTACAAGTGTGGCCGCCATGCCCTCCATCCGAATTTAGTATTACGCTCTTCTCTGCGACAGTCATTACACATAACATATTAAAATAACATCAAAGTTCTTAACATCTTCCTCAGAAATGGTCCTTGCTTCTTCATCTATCATCGGGACTTTATGAGGTGGATAAAGCACTCCATATTGAAAAAATCCAATATCCGCACCGACACAATAATATCCTCTATCTTGAAGATAGTCGGTTAGCCTTGATGCCCAACAATTAATATTTTTTTCATATAGAATTCTTATAAGAAATACTTCATCGGTCATAATAAGTGATTCGAGCCCCACTATTATCAAAACCAGTTTTTAAATGATAAAGATCTTTTAATGCCTCTTTAACAGACTGCTGCTTGTCAGGCTCGACATAAAAAAGAAAAAATCCCCCCCCTCCTGCGCCTAACAACTTACCGCCTATGGCTCCCGCTTTTCGTGCTTTGGCATAATATTCATCAATTTCGTTTGAGGAAATTAAATCAGTAAGGCTTTTTTTTAACCTCCAATTCTCATGAAGAAGTTCACCAAATCGACTTAAGTTTTCACCTGACACTATAATGTCTCTAAGAGGATTCACTAACGCCTTCATTTGTTGAAGAACACCTCTTTTTTTTGCTGTTTCTGCATCCTGCACCTGTAAAATATCACTTGCATCACGCTTTACTGCCGTATAAAAAAGAAGAAGTCTTGCTTCTAGCCTCTGACGAACTTCGGGGTCGTAAAAAACAGGGTCCACTAAAACTTTTTCATTAGCCTGAAATGTCAATACATTTAAATCACCATATGCAGCCGCATAATGATCCTGTTTTCCCATGCTGCGTCGCAAAACATCCATTTCTATTCGAGCCGCACACTCCGCTAACTTATGTTTTGTTATCATCTCTCCCTTTAACGCATATAGAGCCTGTATCAAGCCCACAGTAAATGAACTCGATGAACCCAGCCCAGTACCTGCGGGAATATCAGCAAATGTTGTTACTTCAATTGGAAAATCTATTCCTATTAATATCAATGCTTCTCGTACAATTGGGTGCTCTATGTCTTCAATTCTATTTTTAAACTCAACTGTACTCCAGTTAATTCGATACTTATACTCTACAATTCCTATTTGACGTTTCACAACCACATAGATATATTTATCTATCGACGTGCTCAATACCTGCCCAGGCTCCTCGGAATAAAACGAGCGAAGATCTGTACCTCCCCCTACAAAACTAATTCTAAATGGCGTGCGTGAAATAATCATTCAATTTTATACTTGATAATGGTTAAGTATTATATCTATTGAGTCGAACATGGAAAGTGATGAATAGATAGGTTGCTCTTCTTTTGTTAATTTCTTCAACTCAGTCTCCTTTCCGATAAAAATTGAACCACATCCTGCTTTCTCAGCTGTTTGACAGTCTCTAGGATCGTCCCCAATAAACAGTGTCTTATCTAGTCGAAATTGATGTTCTTTGCTTGCCTGGAATAACATTCCTGGATTAGGCTTACGACAAAAACATCCCTCTTCCCAATGGTGTGGACAGACATAAATATCTAAAATTTCAATATTATCCTTTTGGAGCTCATCTTTCATATTCTGATGAATACGGTCTAATTCATCAAGTTCGACCATGCCTCGCGCTATCCCAGCCTGATTGCTAATCACAATGAACTGAAATCCCTCTTGAGCCAAATGTTTCATAGCTTCACGAGTCTCTTCAATCCACTCAAAATCTTCCCATATAGTGATGTACTCACCCTTTTGGGCTTTATGGTTGATTACTCCATCCCTATCAATCAATATTATTTTCTTTGGCTTAAGGTACTCTTCTGTTTTTTTCCAACGGTCTGGATCTGAAATACTGTGATATTGGTCATTTTGAATCCAAGCACTTATTTGTTGCTGTGACGCCATTTTATGCAATATTAAAGAAAAACTACAATCTGGATCATTATAAAAGCTCAACACCTTATCTTTTTCTATAATCATGTACCCAATCTCTACATAATTAAGATTTATATCAGATCTATTATTGTCATATTTTTGAACAACACATATATTATTCAATTCAATATTGCCAGGATTTTTAGGTGACACCATAAATGTTATAGGCTTGTGGTTTTTTTTATGAAATGCAAAAGCTTTATTTAATGAAAAAGATGCGAAATTATCGGAATATAGTAATAAAAATATATCGTCTATTTTTTCTTTGGCTTCCCATATCCTCTTTCCCGTATCCCACTCTACTGGTCCTTCAGAGTACTCAATCTGCCAACCCCATTCACTACCATTATCAAAGTAGTCTTTTATTTTTTCTCCAAGATACCCTGTAAGCAAAACAAACTTATTAATACCTTGCTCGTGCAATTGTTGCAATAGATACCATAAAAATGGTCTACCATTGCATGGAATCATTGGTTTTGGAATATAGTCTGTGTATGGTTGTAAGCGTGTACCAAGACCTCCACACAGTACAACTGCTTGTTGTAGTCTCTTCATAATTTATTGAAATCATTCCATGTTCTCTTGATGCCACTCTCGAGTGCTATTTTTGGACTCCAGTCCAACTTCTTTTTTGTTGCATTGATCCCAGCCCAAAAATTGGTATCTGCAGTGCTATTCTTAGTCTCTCTTTCGAGTTGTTGAGTATGAAGATCAGTGCCAAGTATAATTTGCTCGGCATATCTGAAAATATCAAGCACAGTAGCTGATGTTCCTGATCCTAAATTATATACTCCTGATGATATTTTTTCACTAGTAATCGCTGCATAAAACGCGTCTATTACATCATCTATAAAAATATAATCATTTGCATTTTTTGGCGTTCTTAGATAAGGTAACTCGTTATTTTTTAAACTGGACAAGATAGTTGGAACAAGAGACCCGGGCCTTTGACCAGGTCCATAAACATAAAAAATCCGAAGCCATCCAAGAACAACCACTTTCTGAGCACATCTCATTGACAGCCATGAATAAATCGAATGCTTTGCCCAGGTAAAGTGGTCTTTAGGAGAGCCTGCATCGGTTTCTTTACACTCGCCCTTGGTCTTATTGTATTCAAGGCAACTTCCAGAAACCAGAATTTTTTTACAACTCTCGATCTCCAATACAAAGGCTAAAAATTCCAGCGATTGATTGAGATTCAATAATGATTTCTTGAAAGAGAAGTCAGGAATATCTTGCCATGATAAATGTATTACAGTATCAGGACTAAATATTTTGACCTCTTCTCTATATGATTCTGGTAATGATAGATCTGCCTTCAACCACTGAACTTTACTGGTTGTTTTAGTTTCTATGCATGTACGAGATAAGGCCATTACTTCACAGCCTGACATACTTAATTTTTCTACAAGCGCTGATCCAACAAAACCAGATGCACCGGTAATGAGTACTTTTAAATTATTCACTGATAAAGTCTGGCAAATTAATATCTTTTTCAGATATTAATTTTGGTTCACAAGGCCATTTAACAGAAAAGACAGGATCATTGTAGCGAATACCGTGATAGGTATTGGGGCTGAATGAATCGCCCATATAATAATGAACGACGGTGTTATCCTCCATAGTTAAGAATGCACTCGCACATCCTGCAGGCACATATATACTCTCCTTTGTTCCTGATGTTATTGACAGTGACACCCATTGCTTATAAGTCTTAGAACTCCTTCTAATATCCAGAACTACGTTGTATAAAGCCCCTGTTACACAGGTGATTATTTTTGACTCCTTGCTCGGTTCAGATTGATAATGAAACCCTCGAAGTGTATGTTTATGAAAATTTTCCGAAATATTTCCTTGCTTTACATCGAAGGCAATTCCATGTTGTTCAAACTCATCTGTACAAAAACTTCTTCTAAAGACCCCTCTATCATCTTGATGTAGATCGGGTTTTATCAGATACATCCCATCAATTTTCTGTTGTAAAAATTTCATAAAATGTACGGATCATTAGGAAGTGGAATAATAAATTTCCCTTTATATCCAGAATCTCTCAATTCCTGAATGATTTCATCTTGAAAGTTCCATGCAAGCAACAGTATTACATCTGAGTCTGCAATAAATTCCAGGCCTTCTTCGAATGAGACTACAGGTATGTTTGAACCAGCTGTCATCAATCCATTTTTCATTGGGTTTTTATCTATAACAACTGAGATATGTTTATTGGTAATCCCACAAAAATTTAACAATGTGGAACTACGAGCCGAAGCACCATAGGCAGGTATTTTTTTATCACTCTGCATAACCATTTTCTTGAGTTTCTCTGAATGGACTGTCACTTGATCGGAGAATTCAACCCACCGATGATAAGAATTAATGTTGTTTTCCAGTTCTTTCTTCTCATGTTTTATTAACTCTTTAGTTTTTTCTTTTTTATTTTTAGAAAAATATATGACCCAAGATCCGCCACTAATAGGACTTAACATAACATCAAATACATGTAAACCATATCTTTCAATCAACCCACTGATAGTTTTTAATGTGTAATAAAACAGATGCTCGTGGTAAATATAATCATAGTGAAGCTCTTCAAGGATTAAACCGGCATTATGTACTTCAATAATTCCTACGCCACCTTCATTTATGAGAGTATTTATTCCGCCTATAACAGAATGAATTTCTTTAACATGCGGAATTACATTCCTAGCAAATACAATATCAGCCTTCCCTTCTTTTTCCACCAAACGCTCAGCTAAATCCAGAGTAAAGAAATCAGCTTTAGTAGGGATACCATTTTTTACTGCGAGTTCTGCGATATTTTTTGCTGGATCAATACCTAAAACCTTACAACCCTTCTCAATAAAACGTTTTAAAAATGTACCATCATTACTGGCAATCTCAACAATATATGGAGATTTATTCTGATCGACAACTTGAGATAGGGCTTTTTTTGCAAACTCATGACTATACTGTTCAGCCGTTGCTGATGTACCTGTAACCCATAAATATTCGCCAAAAAGATACTCTGGGTCTACGTCTTCACCCAATTGTACGGTAGAACATTTTTGACAGTACATCAGCCTTAAAGGAACATCTGGCGGTCTCTTCTCATCACTTCTATACAAACTATTCGCAGGTGGCTGCTCTCCAAGATTTAGCACCTCTT
>Ga0209685_1001014_pt1 | contig 14248 bp, 13 predicted proteins | sample SaaInlV_DNA_120m_FD_184685 | JGI IMG/M metagenome (GOLD analysis project Ga0209685, IMG submission 184685) | Marine microbial communities from expanding oxygen minimum zones in the Saanich Inlet - SI075_LV_DNA_120m (SPAdes) (version 2) | ecosystem: Environmental > Aquatic > Marine > Unclassified... | reverse complement strand
AGTGCAATTAGAATCTTCGCTCAAACAACTCATGCCTTGGCGCAAAGGCCCCTATCAAATCGATGACCTTCAGCTTGATAGCGAATGGCGTGGCGACATGAAGTGGGATAGAGTAACACCCCACATTCAATCATTAAAAGGAAAAACTGTACTTGATGTTGGCGCTGGAAACGGATACTTTACTTATTTAATGTCACTATCTGGTGCAAAAATTGCCCTAGGTATTGAGCCTTTTCTATTATTTAATTATCAATTTCAAGCAATACGTTCACTCATTGACAAACCGCCTAACGCTTTTATTTTGCCATTAAAGTTAGAACAAATGCCCAGTAAGGCAGTATTTGACACTGTATTTTCAATGGGGGTACTCTATCATCAAAAAGACCCTATGCTGCATTTGCAACAACTTAAAAATGTAATGGCAAAGGACAGTGAGCTTGTTTTAGAGACCTTGGTGATTAGCGCCACTTATGGCGATCAAATAATCCCACAAGATCGTTACGCCAGAATGCGCAATGTTTGGTGTCTGCCATCAACAGATACATTGCATGACTGGTTAAAGATAGCCGGCTTTAAAAATATCAAATTGGTTGATGTTACCAAAACTACACCTGAAGAACAGCGAGCCACACATTGGATTGGTAACAACACCCAATCGCTCCAAGATTTTCTCGATCCTAATGATGACAACTTAACCATTGAAGGTCTGCCAGCACCTTTACGCGCAACTGTTATCTGCAGTATTTAAAGGTATAATTGTTTAAATGTCACGCATAGTATTAACATTATTATTTTTTTTCTCATTGAATGCAGTTGCTAACATTAAAGTTGTTGCGAGCATTAAGCCCATTCATTCAATTGCAAGCGCTATCATTCAAGGTGTCGATGAAGTTGATTTGCTACTAGACTTACAACAATCAGCACATCATTTTCATCTTAAACCTTCACAGATATCATTGCTAAACAAGGCAGACTTGGTTATTGCAATCAATCCTAATATGGAAGAAGGTATTAGCAAGATTCTAACCAATTTACCAAAACAAAAAACCTTGTATGTCGTTGATAGCGAACACGACGAACACGACGAACACGACGAATCGAGTATCAATTACCATGTATGGTTAGATGTTTCTAAAATGCAGCTTTTTGCAAAAAAACTCACCAATAAGTTTATTAGTCTTGATCCTAAAAATAAAGCTGTTTTTAATAAAAACCTTCAAGCATTAGAGCTAAATTTATCTAAACTCGATGCCGATATCAAAGTACAACTTGACCAATACAAACGCACTCCAATAGTAAGCTATTCACAAGCGCTGGCACCTTTTTTAAATGCTAACCAACTTAATCTTATTACTTCTGTTGTTAACAACCACGAGCAAAGACTAAGTGCAAAAAGAATTTTGGACGCAAGGAAAGCAATTAAAAACAACTCGGTTGAATGTTTGCTTTCAACAGTAGAAATAGCACCAAAACGCACTCGAACTGTTGCAGAGGGTTTTAATATACAAAACATTAGTATCGATATCATTGGATCAAATTTAAATCGAGGGCCTAACCTCTATCCCAAGCTCATGCACAATATCGCCAATACGGTTGAACATTGCCTCAAATAAGATCTGCTTTTAATAAAGCATCATCCCGCTATGATGAACATGCTTTTTTACAAAAAGAAATCGCCACTCGTCTCGATGCTAAACTCGATGTTATCTCAGGCACATCAAAGGTTATTCTTGATCTCGGTGCAGGCACAGGTTTATTAAGTAAGCAACTTACCAAACGCTTTCCAGATTCACAACTCATTTGCCTTGACTTTGCTCAAGCCTCCTTAAACAACAATCCATCAAAAAATAAACTGTGTGCTGATGCTTATCATCTACCACTAGCTGATAATAGTGTTGATATGGTTATTTCAAGCCTAATGATGCAGTGGTGTCCAAATCTTAAACAGCTTTTCTCAGAATGCCACAGAGTGCTTAGAAATGATGGATTAATCTTATTCTCTACCTTTGGCCCAGACACACTTAAAGAGCTTAAAAAGAGCTGGTCAGTGGTCGATAGTGAAGCACATGTTAATACCTTTACTGATATGCACGATATTGGTGATCAAATGCTCGGTGCTGGCTTCCAATCACCAGTAATGGAAATGGAAACACTCACCCTTACCTATCAAACGGTTACGGACTTACTCAGAGATCTCAAAGCCATCGGTGCGCAAACGGTAAGCGCTCGCTCAAAATCACTCATGGGTAAAGACAAATTTCAACTGATGATTAAGATGTATGAGTCTTATCGAAAAGATGGAAAACTACCGGCCACCTATGAAGTAATTTATGGGCACGCCTGGAAAAGATCATCAACCCTTGGTGTTATCGAAATAAATAATAGCTAAAATAATAGCGGTCGCCACTTTTTACTTGCTGAAATCAATAGTTTTTAACTACCTCTGTTAACTATTTGGCGTTATTTATTGGCTCTGCTTTTTTAACTCTAATTTTATTGCCATCAACAGGCTTGCCGTTGAGCGCTTGTATGGCAGCTTTTGCATTGCCAACTTTTGCAATCTCAACAAAACCAAAGCCTTTAGATTCGCCGGTTGCTTTGTCTAATATTAGATTGCAGGATTGCACGTCCCCATGCTCTTTAAATAATTCTTCAAGTTCATTTTCTGACAGTGTGCGAGGAAGGTTTCTGATTAAAATTTTCATTTTATGATGTACTTGTTTTAACTAGGGCGAATTGTGAAGTGTGCGGCCCTAGAATAAAGAAAGTGCAAGCTTCATCCAGAAATCTGGGAACAAGCCGACCACTAAGATGAGTATGGCGTTAATCGACAACACAAGCTTTATGTCCATCGGAGCAGTAATAGTTAATTCCTGTTCGGCATCATTAAAGTACATAGACTTAATGATTTGCAAATAGTAGTAAGCACTAATCACAGCAAATACCACAGCAATGATTGCAACAGTTACAAAGCCAGCTGAAATAACCTGCTGTAAGATAAAGAACTTTGAATAAAAACCAATAAATGGCGGCACGCCTGCCATTGACAACATCACCACTAACATCATCAATGCAAACCAAGGGGAGCTCTTGCTCAAGCCTTTATAGTCAGAGATTTCTTCTGCTTCAAAGCCTTTTTTATTAAGTAGAATGATTACACCAAACGCCGCTAAACTCATTAGTACATACACCAATATGTAGAACGTGGCTGCGCCATAACCGGTGATCACACCAGTAACAAAACCTAACATCACAAAGCCAACATGAGAAATGGTTGAATACGCCAGCATGCGCTTGATATTAGTCTGCATCAATGCCACAACAGAGCCAAGTGCAATCGATAATAATGCTAAGATCATAAATAGATCTGACCAATAAGGGTGCATTGCGCCCAGACCATCAACCAATAAACGCACCAACATTGCAACAGCGGCAATCTTTGGCACGGTAGAAATAAACATCGTCACTGAGGTTGGTGAACCTTGATACACATCTGGCACCCACATATGGAATGGCACAGCGCCGAGTTTAAAGGCAATACCGATTACCAAGAATACTAGGCCGAAATTAATGATGAGTGTTTCTCTTGAGGCTAGATTTGCATCTGAGGCAAATGCTGAAATTTCGCTAATATTAAGACTGCCACTAATACCGTAAATCATACTCATACCGTAAAGCAATAAGCCCGATGCAATCGCACCTAGTACAAAGTATTTAAGTGCTGCTTCAATTGCACCTGATCGCTTACGTGCAATAGCAATAAGCGTATATAACGACAAAGATAAAATCTCAAGACCTAGATACAAGGTTAACAAACTATAGCCCGACACCATCACCATCATGCCGAGTATTGATAATAATACCAAGACAAAGTATTCACCCCTGAATAAATCATGCTGGGTTAAATAGTGACGCGAGTACACCATCGCCACCATGGCTGAGCCCATCATAAAGACTTTAAATACTGAAGCCATATCATCCAATACGAATGAATTGCTAAAAATGACTGTTTCTGGATGGCCGATTAAATTAAAAGCCAGTAGCCCAGTAATAAACAAACTGATTTGCGTTAAGTAGTAAGTAACCTGTTTAAATCCTTTGGTTAAGAAAAGATCTAACAACAGCACCACGACAATTGCACTTAATAAAAAGATTTCTGGCAAAGCTACCAGTAACGACGCTGTATCAAATTGGAAAGTATTCATCATAATTTAGACGTTAATGCTTGATTTAATAAGTGGTCAATCGATGCGTGCATGACTTCAATCACTGGTTGTGGATACAAACCCATCACCAATACTGCAACTGCTAAAGTTGCCAAAATAAAGAACTCACGACCATTAATATCATTTAAAGTTTCTACTGCAGGGTTGGTAATTGGACCCCAGAATACGCGCTTGACCATCCACAAGGTATAAGCCGCACCAACGATTAGCGTTGTCGCTGCCAATACTGCATACCAAATGTTAGCTTGTACGGCAGCTAAGATCACCATAAACTCACCAACAAAACCCGAGGTACCTGGCAAGCCGGCATTCGCCATGGCGAACAACACTGCAAAACCAGTAAACTTCGGCATTGAGTTAATCACACCACCGTAAGTAGATATCTCTCTAGAATGCAAGCGGTCATACAACACACCTACTACCAAGAACATCGCAGCTGAAATAAAACCGTGTGAAATCATCTGCACCATCGCACCTTCAAGACCAAGTAATGCACCTTCTGCAGAGTCTGGCTTGTAGGCCAAAAATAAAGCAAACACACCAAGGGTTACAAAACCCATGTGTGAGATTGATGAATAAGCAATGAGCTTCTTCATGTCACGTTGTACGAGTGCAACAAAACCAATATAAACAATAGCAATCAGTGATAAAGCAATAACTACGTCTGAAAATTGTAAAGATGCGTCTGGCGTAATCGGCAATGAAAAACGGAAGAAACCATAGCCACCCATCTTCAACATGATGGCTGCTAGTATCACAGAACCACCAGTCGGCGCTTGTACGTGTGCATCTGGCAACCAAGTGTGTACTGGGAACATTGGCACTTTAACCGCAAAGGCCATAAAGAATGCCCAGAAAATCCACGCTTGCTCAGTAGCGGTTAAGCTTAAGTTGTGCATGTCTAAAATTGAGAACGAGCCACCTTTGTTGTACATGTAAATCAAAGACACCAGCATAAATACTGAACCTAAGAAGGTGTACAAGAAAAACTTCACTGCTGCATAAACACGGTTATCGCCGCCCCAAATACCGATAATCAATAACATTGGAATCAGTGATGCCTCCCAAAAAGCGTAGAAAAGAATTGCATCTAGTGATGAGAATACACCAATAATTAAGCCTTCCATCATTAAGAATGCCGCCATATAATGCGCTGTTCTTTTTTGAATCACTTCCCAACCGGCAATCAACACTAAGATGGTTGAGAACGTTGTTAAGATAATCAGCGGCATTGAAATACCATCAACACCAATATGATAGTTGATATTAAATTGTGAAATCCATGAGGCCTTTTCAACAAACTGCATTAGATGTGTCGTACTATCAAAGCCGGTATAAAGGCTTAACGACATCACAAATACCAATACTGAAATTGCCACACTTAACCAACGAGCCGTATCAGCGCGTTCGTTACCAACAAAGATAACCAGTGCACCGCCTAAAATTGGCAACCAAATTAATAAGCTTAATAATTCCATAATTAAAACTCGATTTGTAATAGTGGGTTATCGCCGGCAAACAGCACCCAAGTTAAAATAATTAATAAGCTGAAAATCATAAAGAAAGCATAATGATAAACATAGCCTGTTTGAATTGGGCGAACAACTGAGCCAATGAAACCAACCATTCTCGCACTGCCATTAACCACCATTTTGTCGATTAACCCTGCATCGGACACCTTCCACAAGAAATTACCCAGCTTCTTAATACCGCTAACAAAGACAATCTCATTAAAACGATCAAAACCGTATAGAGACTCTAAAATGTAATTAATACCTTGGAACTTAGACTGTACCCAAGTAGCCCACTGTGTACGATACAGTGAGAATACCCAAGCTGCTGCAATACCACCCACCATCATCCAAAATGGTACGGTATATACAGCGTGAGGAATCATTGCAGCTGCACCGTGGAACATCTTAGATAACTCAGTCATCGATGCATGCTTAGCAGCGTCAATAGTAATGGCATTATCCAACCAACCGTTAAACAACATTGGGTCAATGGTTAAGTAACCAATAACCGCCGAAGGAATCGCTAAGGCAATTAATGGGAAAGTAATTGATGGGGCTGATTCGTGCAAGTGCTCCTCAGTATGAGGATCGACACGTGATTCGCCATGAAACACCAAGAAGAACATTCTGAATGAATAGAACGCCGTAATAAATACACCAGCCACAACCGCGTAATAAACCCAGTCTGCATACGGTAGTGATGAGAAATGCACTGCCTCAATAATCATGTCTTTCGAATAGAAGCCTGCAAACCCTGGGAAACCAATTAGCGCCAAGGTGCCGATCAATCCTGTCCAATAAGTAATTGGCATTTGCTTGCGCAAGCCACCCATTTTACGAATGTCCTGCTCATGGTGCATAGCCACGATTACTGAACCTGCGCCTAAGAACAATAAAGCCTTAAAGAAAGCATGTGTCATTAAGTGGAAAATCGCTACTGAGTAAGCACTCACGCCTAAAGCAACCGTCATATAACCAAGCTGAGATAGGGTGGAATAAGCCACCACTTTTTTAATGTCGTTTTGTACGATACCCAATAAACCCATAAACAAGGCGGTAATCGCACCAATCACCATTACTACAGTCAATGCCACGTCGCTTAGCTCAAACATTGGCGACATGCGTGACACCATAAAGATACCGGCTGTTACCATGGTTGCTGCGTGAATCAAAGCTGAAATCGGTGTTGGACCTTCCATTGAACCTGGCAACCAAACATGGAGTGGCACTTGTGCTGATTTACCCATCGCACCTACAAATAATAATAGGCAAATAACGGTAATTAGGTCTGCACCCCATAGAGACTGGCCTATAACTTTATCCAAGCTTGAAAATACTTCCATATAATCTAACGAACCACTAAAAGCCAATACTAGTCCAATGCCTAATAAGAAGCCGAAGTCACCAACACGGTTAACTAAGAAAGCCTTTAAGTTAGCTTCAACCGCTGATTCTTTGTGGTGCCAAAAACCAATCAATAAATAAGAAACCAAGCCTACCGCTTCCCAACCAAAGAACAGCTGCATAAAGTTATTACTCATTACCAGCATAAACATTGAGAAAGTAAAGAGTGAAATATAACTAAAGAATTTGGTATAGCCATCATCGTCATGCATGTAGCCAATAGTGTAAATGTGCACCATCAAAGATACGAATGAAACTACGACCAACATCACTGATGTTAAGTTATCTACCAAAAAGCCAACACTAACATTTAAACTGCCAATCTGCATCCAAGTGTAGAGGTTTTGATTAAAGACTTCGCCTTGTTCTAGCACATGATGATTAAAGACAACTAGCGCCAACACGGTTGAAACCAGCACACCAAAAATAGTAATCGTGTGTGTCGCTGTACGGCCCAACATACCACCAAAAAATCCGGCAATAATAGCGCCTAATAGCGGGGAAAGTGCAATTGCTAAATAAATATTTTCCATGACTTAACCCTTTAGACTGTTAGTAACATCGACATTAATACTACCTTTGTTTCTAAACAATAACGTTAGAATAGCCAGTCCAATTGCAACTTCTGCTGCTGCCACCGTTAAAATAAAGAAAACAAAAATTTGCCCTGCTTCATTGCCTAAGAAATGCGAAAAAGCAATAAAGTTGGTGTTAACTGCTACCAAAATTAACTCAACACACATCAGTAAAGTAATAATATTAGTACGGTTTACAAAAATACCAACCAGGCCAATGCAAAAAATAATCGCACTCAAAATTAAGTAATCACTCAAACTAACCATTACTTAGCCTCCTTATTTGGCGTAGCAATTGAAACCAATCGCACTCTATCTTTAGCTTGGACATTGACTTGCTCTGCAATTGATTGCTTTTTACGACTCGCCTCATTTCGATGAACCAAAGTAATCGCCGCAATAATTGCAATCAACAGCAGTACTGCTGCCAATTCAAACGGATAAACATAATCTGTATAAAGCTGCATAGCCAATACGGTGATGTTACTGTAGTCTGCTGCGTGTCTTGCTGGCGCTGCAACCACATCTAATCCAAATTGATTACCGCCTAAAACTAATGTCATTTCAGCAATAATGATTGCTGCCACAATCAAGCCTAATGGCAGATAACCGGCAAACTTTGCACGTAGCGTTGATTTGTCAATATTAAGCATTTTAATAACAAATAAGAACAATACCATCACAGCGCCGACATAGACCAAGATCAAGGTGATAGCTAAAAATTCTGCTTCTAATAAAATCCAAATACTGGCAGCGGAAAAGAACGACAAGATTAAAAATAAAACTGATTTCGCTGCATTACGCGAAAAGATCATTGCCAGAGAACTGGCAATAAACCAAAAAGAAAACACGTAGAATAATATTTGATCGAATGTCATAATTGGCCTTATCTGTACTTTGAGTCTTCGAGCTTGGTTTGATTAATAACTTTCTCATTTTTATCGCCCACTTCTAACAAATGTGCTTTATCAATAATACTGCCTTCTCTTGAATCAACAAAGGCGTAGTCAAAAATCTGTGTCTCGACAATCGCATCTACCGGGCAAGCTTCTTCACAAAAACCACAAAATATGCACTTAAATAAATCAATGTCGTACTGAGTGGTACGACGAGTGCCATCATCTCTCGCTTCCGATTCAATGGTAATTGCATTAGCTGGGCAAACTGCCTCACAGAGTTTACAAGCAATACAGCGTTCTTCGCCATTTGGATAACGGCGTAGTGCATGTAAGCCTCTAAAACGTGGTGAAATTGGGGTTCTTTCCTCTGGATATTGAACCGTAATTTTTTTGTTAATTAGCTCTTTAGCGGTGATTTTCATGCCACCACGTAGTTCACTTAAGCTGAAATCTTTTACTAATTTTTTAATGTTATTAATCATAAATTATGCCTCTTTAGAACCAAGGTCCTACTTTTAATTGAGTCATTAACGCGACCACAAAAATCCAGGCGATAGTCCATGGCAGGAATACCTTCCAAGATAAGCGCATGATTTGATCGTATCGAAAACGTGGGAATGTTGCACGCACCCACAGATATAAAAACATAAAGAAGCTTGTTTTTGCCAATAACCAGATAATACCTGGCACCCAAGCAAAAGCTGATTCCATATAAGGAATACCTTCAAATGGAGAATGCCAACCACCGAAAAACATAATAACGGCTAGTACTGCCATCAAAATCATATTGGCATACTCAGCCAAGAAGAAAACCGCAAATGTCATGCCAGAATACTCAACGTGTGTGCCACCCACAATTTCTGACTCACCTTCTACCACGTCAAATGGCGCGCGGTTGGTTTCTACCAAAGCTGAGATAAAGAAGATAATCATCATTGGGAATAATGGCACCCAATACCAATGCATAATACTGCCTTTTTGCGCCATGACAATATCATTAAGATTAACACTGCCTGCAATCATCACGACTGTTACCAAGGCAAAACCAATTACAATCTCGTACGAGACTAAAAGTGAAGCACTACGGAGAGCACCCAATAACGGGTACTTAGAGTTAGACGCCCAACCCGCCAAAATAATGCCGTACACACCAATTGATCCGATCGCTAAAACATACAGCAAACTAATGTCTAAGTTAGCAACGTAAATACCTTCATCAAAAGGAATCACTGCCCACACTGCAATCGCAGGTGCAATTGCCAATATTGGCGCCAAAAGGAATAAGTAAATATTAGCCTTAGTTGGGAAAATAATTTCCTTAGTCATTAGCTTTAAAGCATCTGCAATTGGCTGCAACCAGCCTTTAGGGCCAACACGGTTAGGGCCAATACGTAGTTGCATATAGCCAATCACTTTACGCTCAGCATAAGTGAAATAAGCTACCACTAACATCAGTGGCATAACCAAGGCAATTGCCTTAATTAAAATAATTAGGACGGCTGCAATCGACCCATCAAACCATGGAATTATCTCATATACCAGTTCAACAAACGATTGCCAAAATGCCATCATGATTGGCCTCCTGTCGCATGGTTTGCATTAACAAATACGCAGTTGTTAGCAACAGTTTCATTGATTGATACTGGCACACCTAAATATTCAGAATCTTGTGCGACTTCTAATTTTTTAGCAGTGGCTTTATTCATTAAAGCGCTGTTGATTTGGCCAATTTTGGTGGCTTGCAACGAAGCCGCATGTCTAGATAATGCATCAACTGCATAAGGTGACTTTTGCCAAATAACATTCACACCGCGTTTAACAGTAATATCGATGCTTTCATCATGAACATGCTGTTTGTGACTCTGGTGCATAACTTCGCTGGCTATTTGTGTGGAATCTGCATAATGAAAACCTGGCAACTCTAACAAGTCAGCCAATACTTTTAATACTTTCCAAGCAGGTTTCGCATCACTTGGTGCATTCACTGCTGCTGCGAACGATTGAACCTCACCTTCTATGTTTACATGCGAGCCTGATGTTTCATAGAAACTGGCAATCGGCAATAAGACATTTGAATATTGGGCAATCGTATCATCTTTAAAGCTGTTTAAAGAAATCACAAACGTATCGTCATTACTTAACGATTCGACTGCTTGAATAGAGTTGTGGAAATCATATTGCGGATACACATCTAACAAAATATAAGCCTTTAAATCAGCAGCTAACATAGCGTTTGTATCTAGACCGCCTTTGCCTGGGACAAAGCCTGCAAGGCTTGCCGCTGTTGAATTGCCACTAGCGCTAAGGTTAAGTGTTGTAGAATTTGTATGCTGTGCAATCTTACTGATCAAATTTGCAATACTTGAAGCTTGTGGGTTATTAATCACATGCTCACCTAAAACAATAACAGAGTTGTCTGAATCTGAGAGTTTGTTGGCTAATTGTGTCGCCACATCGCTCACTTCAACATCACTCAGATATTCTGGAATTTCAGCCTGGGCACCTTGCAATACTGACTTTAATACACCTGCCAGCGTTGCCGCCGTTTGATTTGGTGAAATAATGTTTTCACTGTTAAGTCTATAATTAAAATCAAACGCCGTGGCGTTAATCACATCAACACTAGCACCAGAAAGATTGGCTTTACGTAAACGATGACTAATCATTGGTTGCTCTAATCGTAGGTTCGAACCAATCACAAGTGCATGATCAACCCCTTCTAAACCGGCCAATTTAATGTTTGACTCTAGTGAAATTGCGTTGTTTAAATCTTTGATATTTAGACGATGATCAATATTTTCAGAACCAACTTCTCTTAAAATCTTTTGCAATAAATGAAACTCTTCAAGTGTTGCTGTGTTCGACGCCAACGCACCTAATTTGTCAGACTGACGTGCATTAAAGACATGATTTGCCAAACCACGAACAGCAAAATCAAGTGCTACATTCCACTCAACTTCTTGCCATTTTCCTTCTACCTTGATTTGTGGCGCAAGTAATCTATTTTCATGCGCCAAACCTTCGTAAGAAAAACGGTCTCTGTCTGAAATCCAAGTTTCATTAACGCTTTCGTTGTCTTTAGCAACAATACGCTTAACCTTGCCTTTGTAAGTCTGTGTGTAAATATTTGAGCCAACCAAATCGTGTCTTGCAACGTTTGACACGGCATTCATTTGCCAAGATCTAAGCTCATAACGGAAAGGCTTAGAGGTTAATGCACCTACTGGACAAACATCAATCATATTGCCTGAAAGCTCTGACTGAATACCTTCTTCTAAGAATGGCTCAATTTTTAGATCTTCGCCACGACCAGTGCCACCCATCTCCATAATACCGGCTACTTCAGCGCCAAAACGCACGCAACGCGTACAGTGGATACAACGCGTCATGTCTGTTTGAATGAGTGCACCAATGTCGCTATCTGCTACGATACGCTTGCCTTCAGTAAAGCGAGAAATATCCGAGCCATAGTCCATCGCCACGTCTTGTAGTTCACACTCGCCACCTTGATCACAAATTGGGCAATCAAGTGGGTGGTTAATCAATAAAAACTCCATCACCGCTTTTTGAGAAGCCTTGGCTTTCTCGTTTTGGGTATGGATCTTCATGCCATCAGCGATTGGTGTAGAGCATGCTGGTTGTGGCTTAGGCGCACCTTCGACATCTACCAAACACATACGGCAACTGGCTGCTATCGATAATTTTTTGTGATAACAAAATCTTGGTACGCTAATACCTTCTCTGTCAGTAACAGCGATAAGCATTTCACCTGCTTTAGCGTTAACTAAATTACCATCAATTTCAATTTCAATATCAGCCATTATCCTTTCACCATACTCTTGCCATGCTCGATGTAATATTCGAACTCTTTACGGAAATTCCTCAAGAAACTCTCAACTGGCATTGCTGCAGCATCGCCTAGCGCGCAAATTGTGTTACCCATAATTTTGTCTTGGACACCTAACAACAAATCTATATCATCCGCTTTACCATTGCCATCCATAATGCGTTTTAATACACGATACAACCAACCCGTGCCTTCACGACACGGCGTACATTGACCGCACGATTCATCATAATAAAAGTGTGCCAATCGCGTTAATGCCTCAACCATACAAGTTGAATCATCCATGATAATTACTGAGCCTGCACCGAGCATAGAGCCTGCTTTATCAATGCCGTCGTAATCCATGGTCATACCCATGGCAACTTCTGCTGTTAATACTGGCGTGGAAGATCCGCCTGGAATTACTGCCTTTAAGGTTCTGCCTTCTTTAACGCCACCTGCCATCTCTAGTAAGTCTTTAAACGGCGTCCCCATTGGTACTTCAAAGTTTGCCGGCTTGTTAACATGACCAGAAACTGAGAATAATTTACAACCACCAGAATTTTCAACACCAATATCAGCAAACCATTGTCCGCCTTTAGCTAGAATATCTGGAACAGAGGCAAAGCTCTCTGTGTTATTAATCGTAGTTGGCATACCAAATAAACCAATGTTTGCTGGGAATGGTGGTTTAAATCTTGGCTGGCCTTTTTTGCCTTCAAGTGATTCTAGCAATGCAGTCTCTTCACCACAAATATAAGCGCCAGCACCTAAGTGTGCATACAAATCAAAACTAACCGAGCTACCATCAAGGTTTTCACCTAGCAAACCTGCAGCGTAAGCTTCTTTTAAGGCTCCTTCAAAGCGATAAAACGGCTCCATGAATTCACCACGAATATAGTTATAACCCTTGGTTGCGTTCATCACAAAACCACCAATTGCCATACCTTCGATAACCGAATGCGGGTTGAATCTTAAAATATCTCTGTCTTTACAAGTGCCTGGTTCGCCTTCATCAGAATTACAAACCACGTATTTTTGCATGGTTGCATTACGTGGCATAAAACTCCACTTTAAACCAGTAGGGAAGCCCGCACCACCACGACCACGCAGGCCAGAAGTTTTTAATTCATCAATAATTTGTTCAGGCGTTAACTCACCTTTAAGAATTTTGCGCCAAACAGAATAACCACCGCTGGCCTCATAAGTCTTGAGTGACCACGGATCTTTTTGATCTAAGTTTTTAAAACAAACTTCATTCATTTTAGACCGTCCACAATTTCATCAATCTTATCGGTTGTTAAATTCTCATAGTATTGATCACCAATTTGGAACATTGGTGCACCCACACAAGCGCCTAAGCACTCTACTTTTTTAACATTAACCAAACCGTCAGAGCTCACTTCACCAGCTTTAACGCCGAGTTTTTTCTCTAAATGTGTAATCAAATCATCAGCGCCATTCAACATGCAAGAAATATTATGGCAAAAACGAATGGTGTGTTTGCCAACCGGCTTATGATTGTAATTTTCATAAAAGGTGGCTACTTCAGCTGCTGCAATGCCTGGCATGTCTAAATAATCAGCAACCGCTTGAATGGTATCAGGTGTTAATCTGTTGTCATTTTCAGCTTGAACAATTTTTAACGCTTCCATTACTGCAGAGCTTTGACGTCCCTCTGGGTATTTTGCTACCCAGGCATCAATTTGCTTTTTTGCTTTAGTTGAAATCATCGATCAATTTCTCCAAATACAATGTCTTGTGTTCCAATAATTGTTACCACGTCAGATAACATATGTCCTTT
>Ga0209685_1000989_pt1:2500-14525 | contig 14525 bp, 5 predicted proteins | sample SaaInlV_DNA_120m_FD_184685 | JGI IMG/M metagenome (GOLD analysis project Ga0209685, IMG submission 184685) | Marine microbial communities from expanding oxygen minimum zones in the Saanich Inlet - SI075_LV_DNA_120m (SPAdes) (version 2) | ecosystem: Environmental > Aquatic > Marine >... | reverse complement strand
TTTTCCCTTTATTCAAAATATATGTAAAGAAGATGGTGGCGGATGTGCTGATGCCGATGGTGATGGTGAAGCTGACTCTACATTTATTACTTGGAGTTTAAGTTCGGGGATTATGCATGCGTATAGTCCAGATCCAATGGCTGATGTTGATAATTGGACTGCATCATTTGTCATGGATATGTCAGAGAGTTATTCTGCGGATTTTTCAAGTTCTAATATCAAAACTATTTTTCATGATGGTGAAGATGATTATTTAGGGACGATTCAATATCTTTATCCTAATATCACACTGAGTGCGGAAGAAGGTAGTGAGACCATGTATTTTGCTATATCTGCTGTATCAGAGTTTAAAGATGATATGACGGACTTGCCTACAGATCTTGATTTGTTCATGGCGAAATCAACGGATAATGGTTTGACTTGGTCAGATCCTGAGAATGTAACAAATACAAGAGGATCTGGAACGATGACTACTAATGGCTATCCAGAATCAGCTTTGGAAGTGGGCGTTCATTTAGCAACTGCAGCCAATGATGAATCGGTGGGTGTATTTTATCAATCTCCTGATTTTAACGTCTTGACTGTTTCGGATAATGACGGTTATGAAGATTACAAACAGTGGGTCTATGTAGGGCTTTATACGAGTGATTTTTTAGATGTAAATGATGAAAATAATATCGTTTCAGAAAAAATATCTTTAGGGCAAAATTATCCAAACCCATTTAATCCGCTTACGCAGATTAAATATGAAATTGATACACCAGGTTTGGTTCAATTGGATCTCTATGATATTCGTGGGAATCATGTCAAATCTTTGGTCAATGAGAATAAACCAGCTGGCGTATCTCAGTTTACACTCAATGGCGCAGAACTCTCTTCTGGTGTTTATTTTTACACCCTCGTTAAAGGCTCACATACTGCGACGAAAAAGTTAGTCCTCTTAAAATAATTTTCAAGAATTATTGTAGGATAAATTGAATGGTGGGGTGTGCTCTTGAAGGAGTGGCCCCACTTCATCGTTAAAACAAAAGGAAAAAATAATGAAAAGAATAGCAGTATACTTTTTGCTTGCGCTTTCTGTAATGATAGCTAGAGAAACAAGCTTAAAAAATAGACCAATTGTAGTGAAAAATAAAATTCCAATACTTTCGCACCGTGTGAATAATCCTAAAAATAATGACATAAGATTTGTGCGAATCAATCAGAGCAATCAAAATAGAACGGGAAATTATGCTTTGGCCTGCCAAAATGAAGATGAGTCATATAATATTAATATGGAAAATTATATTTATTCACCTGTGATATCATTGCCTGCAGGTAATACAGTTGCTGGTGACTTTTTTGTAAAAGGATCTTTTTCAGATCCAGATGAGTTTCCAGATGTAGATTATTGGGGGGTAGAAGTTTCTCCTGACGCTGGCGATACATGGTATTTTGTCTCAAACCCATACGGACATCAAGATTCTTCAAATTATGTTTACTCAGATGCGCCAGATAGCTGGACATCTTTTAATGAGTCATATTCTACCCCTATTAGTATTGACAATTATGCTGGGATGGATATTCAGTTGCGATGGTATTTTCATTCAGATAGTGATACACCAGTTGGTGAGGGCTTGTTTATTGACGACATTACCTTAACCGTTGATGGCGTTCAAGTTTTTATTGATGATTTTGAAGATGGAGATATGGATGGTTGGGTCACGGTAGATGCAACGGCAACTTTGCCCATGTGGCATCAAAGTACAGTTAATGCTTTTGAGGGGCAATCCTGGGCAATGAATGATCCAGAAATTGGCACGAATGGCGGATATTTAGACCATTGGTATCAAACCTTTGATTCTCCAACGGTAACGTTACCATCTACAGGTCCTGTTATTTTAAGTTTTCAGCAAAATCGTAACATCGAAACTTTGGGAATAAGTGGTAGTTATGATGGTTGGGATGGGACGAATATTCGTATCTCTACTGATGGGGGCCTTACATGGTCGGTTTTAACAAACGTATCACCATCATACAATAGTACAAGTATGTATAGTTTTGGGTCTGAATTTGGAGAAGGTACTGGCGTACCTGGTTGGGGTGGAAGTTCTAATGGTTGGCAGTCCGTAACAGTTACCATTCCTGAAAATTATTATGATCAAGATGTAAAAATTAGATGGGCTTTTGCATCTGATCCAGCATTCTCAACCCCCGATGATCCAAGTATGTTTGGCTGGATTATAGATAATATTGATATTGCTGGTGTTTTAACGAATGATGGTGAAAATAGTGAAGGTTGGCTTGCTGAATCTCAAGTCTTTGTTGGAGGCAATTTATGGCATCTTGCAGATCTAACTATTCCACCTGTCATCCCGATGGTTCAAAATATAAATTTAGAAGCAGGTGATGGTGTTATCAATCTCGCTTGGGACCCCATTGGAGGAGGTGGAGGCGGTAGCGAAGAACTAGCCTATGATACAGATGATGGCTCGGGGTCTGCTTTTCAAAATGGAATATTTTCAGCCAGTGGGATTTTTGTTGCTGGTGAGTACTTCAATGCACCTTTTGGAGCAACGACAACGGTTACAACAGCAAAAATATTTGGATATGAATCTAATACGGAAACGGAAACCACATTATATGGATATGCTGCCGCAGGAAATATCATTGATGCAGTACCGACTTATAGTAAATCGATTTCACTCACGGTAGATTCTTGGAATAGCATTGATTTAAGTGCAGATAACTGGACTTTTGAAGGTGACTTTGTTCTAGGTTTTGATGTGGGTGCTTTTTCAGACACGCCAGGCGATACGACATATATTTATGCACCTATTGATGAAGCAGCAGTTCCTTCAGCCAATAGTTGGGTCAATTTCGGTTCTTGGTCAGATTGGGCTTCTGTAGCTACGACGAATAATCTTGGTGATGGTGAGTGGGGGATTCGTGCTGTGATTAATTCTGAAGGTAGCGCAACCGCTGCTTACAATGTATATCGTAGTGCGGCGGGTGGTGATTTCAATTTGATGTTTAATGGCATTGGTTTATCTTCACCAGATTACACAGATAATTTTGTCCAAAATGGCACAGAATATTGTTATGGTATTACCACGGTTTATGGCACAGATGAAAGTGATATGGCAGGTCCTGTTTGTGGCACGCCTTCTCCACAAACGATTGTGGAATATGCACATGATGATGGCTCTTCCAATGGAAGTTTTAATGCAACTGATGGTAATTATTTAGCCGTAAAATTCACGCCTAATTCTTATCCAGTAGATTTATATAGTGCAAAATACTTTATTGATGGTAGTAATAGTGGTATTGCTTTTGTCAATGTTTGGGATGATGATGGAGAAAATGATATGCCAGGTACGGTGCTACTATCGGGCGTTCCAGTATCTCTTGTTCCTGGATGGTCTGTCGCTGATTTATCTGCTTATGGCCTTTCCATTACAGAAGGTAGTTTTTACGTGGGATGGATGGAAATGTCAACAACACCTCCGATCGGTTTGGATATGGACTCGCCAACGACACATAGTTATATTAATAGTACTTTGGGCTCAGGATCGTGGCAAGGTTTGACTGAATTGGGACTTTCAGATGGTGCCATTATGATTCGCTGTGATGTAGATACAGTGAATGCGACTGTTGCTATAGATGGATCGTCTGCTTCGTTGCCAAAGACATTTGCTTTAAAGCAGAATTATCCGAATCCATTTAACCCGACAACGACTATTATTTTTGATATAGCGCAGTCAGGAAAAGCATCTTTGAAAATCTATGATTTGACGGGTAAAGAAGTCTTATCCTTGATTGATAAAAACATGGACGCAGGGCATTATCAATTTGGATTAAACGCATCTAATTTATCATCTGGGATGTATATTTATAGACTCACAAGTTTCTCAAATAAGGGGAAGCTCCTATTTAATCAATCTCGAAAATTGGTCTTAATGAAATAAATGAAAATGGGAAAGAGGGAGCGAAAGTTCCCTCTTTTATTTTTGATAGCTTAGGAAAGAAATAATGAAATACATAATTACATTCATGCTTCTCGCAGCTGGATTATTTGGGGAAACTTTCAATGATCGGCTTTTGATTTATATCGAGAATGATGTTCAGAATTTTCTTGTCACAGAAGATAAGCGATCTAGTAATTTACAAGAATTGAATTCTGTGTTGAATATGATAGAAGCAGATAAAATTTATCCTTGGTTAAGCGTAGCGAGGCCAACAGACCGAGATGGCGATATTTATTTAAATCGTTATTTTGTCCTTGAGTTCGAAGAAAATCGAAGTGATTTATATGCACTTAGGCTCGAATTAGAAGCTCAGTCTTTTATCAAAACAGCAGAAGAAATGAGTATGATAAAGCCGACTTATGTTCCCAATGATCCTTATTGGAACCAGCAATATTTTCTTCATCTTATTGAAGCAGCAGAAGCTTTTGATACTTGGGATATTGTTAACGGAGAAATTCCTGGGGAAATGGAGAATGGCGTTATGACGGTTGCAATCATTGACCAAGGTGTAGATTGGGATCATCCCGATTTGCGAGCAAATATTTGGAATAATTTAGGAGAAGATGCAGATGGCGATGGGGTAACTATTGTCCAATCTGGAGGATCTTGGATATTTGATCCGGGTGATGTGAATGGTGTCGATGATGATGGCGATGGGTATATCGATAATTTTATTGGTTGGGATGTCTCGGGTAACGACAACGATCCAGTCAACATCAATAGCCAATTGGATCACGGAACCATGGTTGCAGGTGCTGCGAGTGGCGTAACCGATAATGGAACTGGAATCGCATCTGTTGGTTTTGGTGTAAAAATTATGGCGATTAACGCAAGTCATGATCCAGGATTTGTCACAGATGGGTATGATGGTATTTTAGCTGCTGCGCAAATGGGGGCAAATGTAATTAATTGCTCTTGGGGCGGTGGCGGTGGAAACCAAAGTGTGATTAATGTAGCACATAATACATATGGTGCTATTGTGGTCGCATCTGCTGGGAATGGTAATGACAATGGACAAACTGATTTTGACCCTCATTATCCCTCAGGTCTCAATAATGTTATTTCGGTTAGTGCCACTGGTAATAATGATAATTTTAATTGCTGGGCCACTGCTGGGACGACTATCGATTTGTGTGCGCCGGGTGAATCTATTCGAACAACAAATGTAGGTGGTGGATATATTTATGTTGATGGAACATCCTTTTCTGCCCCAATCACGGCAGGTGCAGTCGCCTTATTATGGTCCAAATTTCCTGATGAATCTCAGGATTGGATTATTGATAGAATATTAACATCAACGGATTCTTTCCCCGCCATGGATGCTTCATGTAATGGAACAAGTTTAGTGGGCATGCTCGGTTCGGGACGATTAAACATTTCCAAATCATTATCTTCAGGTATTTTTCCAAGTTTAAGCGTTCAGGATATTATTTATTATAATGATGATGATAGTGATGGATTATTTAACCCGGGGGAAACGGTTGATATCAAGGCCGTTGTTGCTAATGGTGCGGGTTGGGCGGACGCCGAAAGTGTGGTAGCAACCTTATCTACAAATGATCCTCGAATTAGCATTATTGACAATGTCATTTCTTTCCCTTCTACGATTGTTGCAGGCTCTTCATCCATTCCTTTATTTGACAAATTCCAAGTTGTGGCAGATCCTTCAGCTAGTTTAGGTGATATTCTTTGTGAAGTGACCCTAACAGCATCCTCTGGATCAAATACGTATCAGGAAGTTCAAAGCATTAGTTTGAGTCTTACCTTAAACCAAGCGGGTTTCCCAACTGAGAGTTTCTCTATTAAATCATCTCCTTTAATTTCAGATCTTGATGGAAATGGGGTAAGTGAGATATATTTTGGGGAAGAGAATAATAGATTTCACGCTTACTCCAGTGATGGCTCTATCCAAAATGGTTTCCCATTTGATGTCGATGATAAAATTCGATCGAGTCCTGCCTTTGGTGATTTAGATTCGGATGGTGACTTAGAAATTATTTTTGGTTCTTTTGATGGTAAGCTATATGTAGTCAGCAGTAATGGTTCTCAAAAAATGGCTTATACAGCTGGCGGAAATATTGTTGGTGCACCCGCACTTTATGATATAAACGGAGACGGGAATTTAGAAATCATATTTACTACCCAAGATTCAGATAATGGGAAGGTATATGTGATTACCCATACAGGCACTGACTTGAGTGGTTTTCCTCTTTCGTTAGGGGAAGATATGTTGGTGGGCGCAGCCGTTGGCGATTTAGATGGAGACGGAAATCCTGAAATTGTTGTCGCTACATGGGAAAATAATATTTATGCAATTCAGTCCAATGGTGCGGTTATGAGCGGTTTTCCTTTTGTCACAACTAAGCGTTTTTATTCACCACCTTCTTTGGCCGATATGGATGATAATGGTGATTTAGAAATAATAGCAGGAAATGATAATGGTAAACTCTTTGTTTTAAATCATGATGCAACCGTAATGGCTTCTTTTGATTCGGGTGATGATATTCGTGGCGGGATTTCTATTGGAGATATCAATAACGATGGAAGCTTTGAATTATTGTTTGTGGGATACGATGATCATGTGCACGTTTGGAATCCTACCAGTGATACTGAATTAGCAGGTTGGCCAATAGATTTGGGCTATAATGCTCTTTCTTGTCCTGTAATGGCTGATTTAGATAATGATGGTGATTTAGAAATTATTACTGCAAAAAAATCTGGAACAATTTATGTTTTTCACCATGATGGTTCTAACTTTGAGCATTTTCCCATGTCCGTAAGTGGAAATATAGAATCGACTCCAGCTATCGGTGATTTAGATAATGATGGCGATTTTGAATTAGCAATTGGCACCACAAATGGCTTGCAAGTAATTGATATAAAAAATGAAAGTGGAAATAGGATCTCATGGAATATGCATCGTGGAAATGCACATCGAAATGGATATTATGATAGGAGTCAATTATCTATTAGCAATGAAGGGAACAAGCTTATTCCACAATCATTTGCAGTCTCAAGTAATTATCCAAATCCATTTAACCCAACGACAAACGTCAATATTTCTTTACCAGAACAATCAAAATTGATGGTAAGTGTTTATGATATCTCTGGGAGAATAGTTGCAAAATTAGTGAATCGACATTTTGATGCTGGAAAATATACCTTGGCCTGGAATGGATTAAGCAATAGTGGAACGCAAGTCCCAACTGGGATTTATTTTCTAGAAGTGAAAACAACAAAAAATAGACATATTCAAAAACTTGCATACATCAAATAATGAAGTATTGCAATCAACCATTAATTACAAGTAATATTCAACAATACCTAAGAGGAATAAGTAATATGAAGAAAACACTATATTTAATACTATTTATCAGTTTGGGGACAGTAAGTTTGTTTGCTGAGATAGATTGTCCATCCGACTCGTCTTATCATATTGATATGCGGACGCAATTACAAGATGGAACGCCAAACCCAACATACGGACAAGCCATTGCGACGGGTTTATGCGGCTGTTTAGCATATACAAGTAGTGCAACTGTTTCGGGGAGCCAAGTTATGTTTACAATTAGATTGGTAGATAATGAGCCGATTCGTGGATTGGAGTTAGATATACATCACGATGCAGGCTCTCAACTTTATTTTGGTCCAGAGCCATTTGTTGATGCCAATGGAAATGGAAATTACGATGAAGGTGAAGACTTTACAGATTTAAACGGAGATGGTGTACGTAATTCACAATTGGGTTCTGTTCAAAAAGGTGCAAAATTTGAGAACTTGACAAATCCTGAAGGCGAGCCTAAGCAAATGAATTTAACGGCAAATTTTATTGATGATACTTCGAGTGTTAATAATGATTATGTCAAAGTAATGGCTTATAGCACATCTCAAGCACAAACTACAGGAAATGGTTCGGAAGGGGATGCTGTATTTATTTCTTATGAGTTGATTGCGGGAGAAACGCTGCCAGAAAATGTTACATTCTATTTTGAGTCAGCGAAATTGCCTGGGACATCTGCTAATCCAGAACTTTTGAGTGTTGTTTGCGGATATCCTTCACCAGATAATCCTCAAACTGTTTCAACATCTCAATTAGGCCTAAGATCTGAAATCCTTCCAGGGCAATTTGTATTGCATCAAAATTATCCAAATCCATTTAACCCAGTAACGAACATATCATTCGATGTCCCTCAAGGTGCAGGAAAGATGGTTCTTTCCATCTATAACATTTTGGGTCAAAAAGTATCCATATTAGCTGAAGGTATACTTAATCCTGGCCAATATTCGTATGAATGGAATGGAAGAGATATGCAAGGACACTCTGTTGCTTCAGGGATTTATTTCTATGAATTGAAATCTTCAAGTTTCACTTCTAGAAAGAAAATGCTTTTGTTGCAGTAACTTTATTACTTTAATACTAAACACACTAAATTCCCTCATTCTTTTGAATGGGGGAATTTTTTTTATGCGAATAAACATACTATCCAGTATATTCATTTTTTTTGGCGTCGCTATTGCCCAGCAGTCTCCCTATCGTTCAGCAGATGATATTAAGCAGGAATGGGTGGACCATACCAGTCACCAAAGAGGCGAGTTGGTTTCTTTTTGTGACTTTTTATTTCAAGAAGGACATTATGAACGTTGTTTATTGAGTTGTTTCCAATTTATGTATCGTTTTCCTGGCGATCCAATTGAACCTGTTATTTTGTATCATATTGCTAGATCTTACGAAGAAATGGAAAATTACGACTTAGCCTTAACTTATTATAAAAGGTCTAAAGATTCAGTGAATAAAAATACAATTGTATATTCAGCTTGTCAAAAAAGAGAAGCTTATGTTTTGTTTAAGGCAAAAAAATATGAAGCTTTATTTGCCTTAACAGAGAAAACAAAAAACCCTTATTATTTAATTTTCAGATCCTACGCATTGATTGATCAAATGGATTGGGGTGAGGCTCGTCAAAATTTATTAGCAGCTAAAAAACAATTCAATCATGCCCATTATTCAAGGTTAATAGATTCATTGTTCCCTATCATTAATCAAGTGCAAGAGCTACCTCAAAAGAAAAAGGTGTGGGTGGCAATTTCAGGCGCGTTGCTGCCTGGAGGCGGACATCTGATGTTAGATGATAATTTTGATGGTGCGGGTATATTTTTTTCGATGGCTACTATACGTATGATGATGATATTGAATAATATCACGCTCGCTGATGGCGAACTTTATTATCAACAATCGCCGAAGGTAATACAGCCAATGGTTACAAATTTTAAGGGCGAGAAAAATGTTTTTAATCTTTATGGTGGCGATGAAATCCCTTCTAGTATCCAATTAAAAAGCACGGAACTAAAATATGCGCTACCTCCCATTATAATAGGATTAGGTATATATGGTGGCAGCTTATGGCAAGCATTAGATCAAACACAAGAGAGCAATAGAGACATTGCGCAAAATTTTATTTTAGAAAAATTAGCTAATAGAAGCGTAAAATTATTTATAGATTTCAAAGAACCTTTATTAATTAAAAAATAATTTATTATTTAGTGATTAGATATTGACACACCATTTAGATAGTGTGTAAATTGGTGGGCTTCGAGAGAAGTGATTATTGAAAATTCGGTATGTGATGAGTCCAGCGTTGATTCTTGTTAAGAGAACAACAACAAAATCAAACATACAATGGAGAGTTTGATCCTGGCTCAGGACGAACGCTGGCGGCGTGCTTAACACATGCAAGTCAAGGAGAACGTTCCGCTTGCGGAACTATTAAACTGGCGAACGGGTGAGTAACGCGTAGACAACCTGCCTCAGAGACTGGGATAACCCCGCGAAAGCGGAGCTAATACCAGATGATGCAGCGAATCCTTCGGGATACAGTTGTTAAAGTGGGCTTCGGCTCACACTTTGAGATGGGTCTGCGTCCGATTAGCTTGTTGGTAGGGTAACGGCTTACCAAGGCAATGATCGGTAGCTGGTCTGAGAGGATGATCAGCCACACTGGGATTGAGATACGGCCCAGACTCCTACGGGAGGCAGCAGTGGGGAATTTTGCGCAATGGGGGAAACCCTGACGCAGCAACGCCGCGTGATCGATGAAGCTTCTAGGAGTGTAAAGATCTGTCGTAAGGGAAGAAAAGTTCGGATGTTAATAATGTTCGTTCTAGACGGTACCTTACAAGAAAGCACCGGCTAACTTCGTGCCAGCAGCCGCGGTAATACGAGGGGTGCTAGCGTTGTCCGGAATTATTGGGCGTAAAGGGTTCGTAGGCGTTTTGATAAGTCAATTGTTAAATACATCGGCTTAACCGATGGAGTGCATTTGAAACTATCAAAATAGAGTATAGGAGAGGAAAGCGGAATTCCTGGTGTAGCGGTGACATGCGTAGATATCAGGAAGAACACCAATGGCGAAGGCAGCTTTCTGGCCTATTACTGACGCTGAGGAACGAAAGCGTGGGGAGCGAACAGGATTAGATACCCTGGTAGTCCACGCCGTAAACGATGAGTACTTGGTGTCGGAAGATTCAACCCTTTCGGTACCGGAGCTAACGCATTAAGTACTCCGCCTGGGGACTACGACCGCAAGGTTGAAACTCAAAGGAATTGACGGGGACCCGCACAAGCGGTGGAACATGTGGTTTAATTCGATGCAACGCGAAGAACCTTACCTGGACTTGACATATTCATGAAAGCTCTGTGAAAGCAGAGCCCTCTGCGAGCTTGCTCAAAGACATGATTACAGGTGATGCATGGCTGTCGTCAGCTCGTGTCGTGAGATGTTGGGTTAAGTCCCGCAACGAGCGCAACCCCTGTTCTTAGTTGCCAGCACATTATGGTGGGGACTCTAAGAAGACTGCCTGGGATAACCAGGAGGAAGGTGGGGATGATGTCAAGTCAGTATGTCCCTTATGTCCAGGGCTACACACGTGTTACAATGGTCAGTACAAAGGGTTGCTAAGCCGCGAGGTGGAGCCAATCCCAAAAAACTGACCCCAGTTCAGATTGGAGTCTGCAACTCGACTCCATGAAGGAGGAATCGCTAGTAATCGTGGATCAGAACGCCACGGTGAATACGTTCCCGGGTCTTGTACACACCGCCCGTCACGCCATGGAAGTCAGCAGTACCCGAATCGGGTGGCTCAACCTTCGGGGGAGAGCTCGTTAAGGTAAGGTTGGTAACTGGGGCGAAGTCGTAACAAGGTAGCCGTACCGGAAGGTGCGGCTGGATCACCTCCTTTCTAAGGAGTACTGTGAAGAAATTCACGGGACGGTTGAAACATGAATTAACCGGACTCACACATACCAATAAATTTGGGCTTGTAGCTCAGGTGGTTAGAGCGCATCCCTGATAAGGATGAGGTCCGTGGTTCGAGTCCACGCAGGCCCACATGAACTACTGCCCTGTTAAAATAATTTGGGGCTGTAGCTCAGTTGGGAGAGCACCTGATTTGCATTCAGGGGGTCGCAGGTTCGATCCCTGTCAGCTCCACCAAAAAAGATTTTGCTTTTTGAAAATTTGGAAATTGACGTCGGTAGCGTAGTCATCATCAAAAATGACAACTTTGGAAAAGCTACTAAGGGCGTACGGAGGATGCCTAGGTACATGAAGGCGATGAAGGACGTGATAAGCTGCGAAAAGCCTCGGGGAAGTGCAAATAACTGTAGATCCGGGGATATCCGAATGGGGCAACCCTACTCGATTAATCTCGAGTAACTCCCACCTGAATATATAGGGTGGGTAGAGCTAACGGAGTGAACTGATACATCTAAGTAACTCTAGGAATAGAAAATAAAAATGATTCCCTCAGTAGCGGCGAGCGAACGGGGAAGAGCCTAAACCATTGACGTGCCAAGCTTACAGGTTTTGCGCCAATGGGGTTATGGGATTGTTTTGGAGTCGACTGTAATCGATTCGGCAAGTCAAAAACTCAATGATTAAATGAACGGTATGGAAAGACCGGCCAAAGAAGGTGATAGCCCTGTAATTAAAAATCTGCGAACTTGCTGGAAACAACACCCG
>Ga0209685_1000927_pt1 | contig 15322 bp, 7 predicted proteins | sample SaaInlV_DNA_120m_FD_184685 | JGI IMG/M metagenome (GOLD analysis project Ga0209685, IMG submission 184685) | Marine microbial communities from expanding oxygen minimum zones in the Saanich Inlet - SI075_LV_DNA_120m (SPAdes) (version 2) | ecosystem: Environmental > Aquatic > Marine > Unclassified ... | reverse complement strand
GCTTTTTTTTATTTTATTAAGCTTTTTTCTAACACCTGCCAAGGTACTACCTTCCGAATAGCCGCACAGCTTCCTGCCATAGACTTTTGAGTTTTTGCCTCTTCTTTGGCACGCTCTACCAACCCTGCCTGAAAGCCTAAAGCTGCAATGAGCCACAGAAGCATCTTTGGCTCCATAATGTGGTTGTAGACATATTTAGCACCTCTGTTTGGTACGTCTTGTCGTTGATAAGTTCCAGTTGTAGATTTTGAATCTAACCAGCCTAACCAATGTGCCTTCTGAGTACGATAACGATTATAGCCCTGTGTTCCGAAAGGCACTTCTTTCTCTGCTGGAAGACTCTCAATGAGTTCGATAAACTGTTCAATTGAATGCTCACTCATAATTTCTATATCTTTATGTACGTAACTTCAAATGCTTTACACGACCTGTATATTTGCAATCGATTTGAAAAAGAAAAGGCATCGCCCATTTCATAATGTTGAAATATGTCCAATCCACGGTCTAAACTTATTTTCCAGCCATTATCAGTAATAATATGCCTTGCATGTATGGAGTTAGTTTGATCAAACTCCCATGTAAATTTAACACCTACAGAAATAGATGAGTCTTTAATGTGTTCCAAATTAACTATTTGATCTTCACTCTTATATTCATCTTTTGTTGTAACTAAATGAACCTCAACCTCATCCCCTTCAGGTTTACCCTTTACAATTGTCTCTATAAATTCCATTAAATTTCTAACTTGATAAAATAAACGTATATAAGGATCTGTAATCGTTACTTTGCTTGCTCCACGAAAGTATGCAGAAAAAATAAGATCAAAAGAAACGCCCTTTTGATTTTCAAAAAAAGTTAAATGCTCTTCTTTTGCATTGTTACTTTTAGTAGATTCTGGAATGCTTTTAATATCTTGCCCCTGAGAAGGCTCGCCACTCTCTTCTGATTCATCCTGTGCATCGCCACTTTTCACTTTTTGACTATAATATTGAGGATATTCATCCTCCTCAAGCGTTGTAACACTGATAATTTCACCAGAATTATTTGAATAAGAAAAATTTACATCTGCATAAGTTGCGTCTATACGCATTAATTGATCTTTAACTCGCTTTCGACCTTCAATAGCAATTTGCAACATCTCCTCTATTTCACTTGCAGTGGCGCCACCATGTGGAAAAAGAATTTTCATCAAACCTGAAAACGTTTTATGAATACCATCCCTATCCCTAGTAGAGATATCAGAAGATAATGTAAAGAGCTCTTGATACTGATCTGAATAATCATGATTACGCATGGATCTTAAAATTTCAGCAATATAATCCACAACAAAGCCATAGCCAGAAGAAAACATCTCGCCTCTAATGATATCAACTTCCCAGCCTGGAATATACGAGTGGATCCGATCTAAAAAAGCAGAGTCATGATACTGCTCTGGCAGCTCATCAAACAAATCAGAGTGTTTAAGCATGTAAGGAACACTGTGCTGTGTATTGCCAACAAAAACCATAGAAGCCTCTGCACCCAAGGTCTCAACACCTCTAGAGAATGACTTATTAGCCATATAATTTTTCATAATATCAACAAGTGCTTTATTTGCTTTTTTCTTCTTTCCAGCAAACTCATCAAAAGACACAACATCCCAATAACCAACTAAACCTAATTTTCCTGATGAATTATTTACAAATAATTTAGGAACCGTCACCTCACCACCAGATATCAAAATACCGTGTGGAGAGAACTCAGAGTAAATATGAGATTTTCCTGTTCCCTTAGGACCTAATTCAATTAAATTATAATTTCTTTCACAAAAAGGAATAAGTCGAACAATCTGGATAAGCTTATTCCTTCTACCCAGCATCTCTGGATTGAAACCAATACTTTGAATCAATAAATCAATCCATTCATCAAGACTAAACTTTTTACGAGCATCTACATAATGATCATAATCAAAATGAGATAACTGGATTGGCTTTATTGTGGATAAAATCCACGGGGATGATTTCTTATCCTCATTAAATTCATACTCAATATCAGCGATACACCACACACCGCCAACTAAAAGCTTAGGGTGTTTTTTAACAGTTCCAGAGTCTATCAGTACCTTTTTAATTCCAAGATTTGCAAAAGTTGCTTCATACGCATCTGTCTTTTCATTAAGGCTAACACTTATTCTATCAATAATTTTATAGCGACCTTTTTCTTTAATTGTAGAGCGCACAAGTCCAGCTTCATTTCTATGAACATAATGCTTGCGAAGAATTTCTTTAACAGTCTCAATACCTGTTTGAATTGTATCCTCATCATTAGTAGCGCAATACTGACCAAGTAAATACTCCAGCACATAAGATGGCACAATAGCATTTCCCTTAACAATCTTAACCAAATCCTTTCGAACAACGAGTCCTGAAAAGTGCTCGTTAATTTTTTGATCTAAATCACTCATAAGTCTTCCTTGTTCATATATTTGTTATAAATCAAAATCAGTGGTAAATGAACGCTTTACCGAATATACAATTTTTTTATACTCTTTATAATGCGTTGTGTCTGGCTCTTTCTCCTCTAGTCGCAAGTGAACATCTTGATTATTTGCGTTATCAGCCTCTCTAGTCAACATTAACCTCACCTTTAATTCCCTATCTCTTGGATTTTCTGAAGAAAAATCAAATGCTAACTCATGGGAATCAGAAATTAATATATTGTCTTTAGTATATATCCCTACCCTTAATTTTCTTGGTTGCTTTTTATCCGATGAAGTATCAACTTGATACAACATAACCGATAACTGACCCGAGGTAATAACGTTATTGCCTGTTCGAATCACATCGACCTCGACTTTCGAAACATCTCCTGTTCGTTTTTTATTAATATGAACAATAGGAATAACAATCTCTTGCAAAGACGCTCCACCGTGTACAAACCGACTACCTGCACCTTTAACCCGTAATCGATTAATTGACTTTGGAATGCTAACTTCAACATCGCCAGCTAAACCCAGTTCAGAAGATTTAAATATTTTGAATGCATTATCTTCTTTAAATTTTTTACCTATAACAAAGCGCCTATTTTTAAACAAAATTTCTTCAGCTTCAGATTTTGCGCTAGAAAAGTCACTCTCATCTATCACTTGATTTTGATAAATAAAGCCGTGATCAGCGGTGACTAAAATATTGCTAGCACTTGCACTTGTTAATGTCTTGATAATTTTTTTAAGCTCATTTAATGTTTCGTGTGATGCCTTAAAAACACGCTCTTCCGTATCTCGAGAATCCCCTGTTTTATCGATCAAATTATGATAAACATAAACCACGCTATTCTCAGATACTAAGGATTTTTTTTCATCTCTGTGCATATCGAGTAATTTCTTAGCTTGAATGACCGCACTATTCTGACTAACTCCACTTGCCAAGATTTTCCCACGATTACTAGTACCCTGAGAACTTTGGCCATCAACCAAAACCATACTAGAGTCATCATCCTTAATAGCCAACTCTTTATTTGGCAATAAGGCCGCCATGCCAAGTTGTGTATAACTAGGGAGCATTGATAAAGCTGGATCAATACTAGCATCAAATCGATCCTCTTGACGGATTAAGCTAACCAATTCAGCACCAATTTCGTAGCGCATCGCATCGGAGATAATCACGTAAACCTTTTTATTCTTATCTAAAAATGGCTTTACATAATCACTAAAGAAGTTTCTTTGCAATGCAACAGAGGGTGCATACCACTGATCAACTTCATCTACCTTAGTTTGCCAGAGATTATTAAGCTCTAAAAGATAATTATTTGAGTAAAAATCTTCTACAATTTTGGTTAAGGATTTCATTAACGAAGGCTGTCCTGAACTCTGAAGGTGATATATATACTTTCTGTACAGCTGATCAATCAAATACCAGGTCTGGGAATACTTTTTAATACCATCTGTCAAAGATTCAATACTAAACGTTGTATTGTCCAATTTTGAAATAAATTGTGCTGCAATATCAATCGCCTCATATAAATCATGGAACTTATCGTAGTAATGCCTTTGTCTGCGCTGACGCACATATTGTTCTACTTTTCCACTATGTATCGTCTTATTGGAAACATCTTGTACTAAGCCACTGATAATTTTTAGATCAACCAACTCAAACAAATCAATCTCGAGTAGGTCTGTATATTCCCGATTATTAAGATCGTCTTCTATTTTTAAAATATCAGCGCATTCTGCTGATAATTTTCTAAATGATTTTTCAAATTTACGACTATCCTTCCAGCGATTAACAAATACCTGTGCTTCTGAAGATAATGCACCTCCGCCATCTGTATGTTGCTTATAGCAGGATTCAAATAATTTAATATAAAAATCCTTAATACTTGGCACATCAGATTGATATTGAAAATAGAGTTGCATTTGCTCGAATAAAAAATCATCCAGATTACAACGCTCAATCAACTTAATCTTACTATCTTTGCCGTTAGATGATTCTTCTAATAATCTTTCTAAAACCGAATCTAATCGATCATCAGACGATGCACAAACTGAAAGCATCTTTAATTGTATTCTTGCTTTGGTGTCATTCTTCTTTAATAAAGCTTTAAGATCCTCTCTGCGCTTAGTAGCTTTGCAGAAATCAGAATGCTGTTTTAACAAATCAATATATTCAATCCCTAATCCAAGCTCTTCAGCCCAAATAGAGGCTTGATCAGTGCTAAAAACACAGTGAGCAAGCTGAATGTCTAGCAACCAATTATCAGTATAATCCGTAGGCTCTTTACCTTCACAATATAATAAAAATTTATCATCTGGCTGATCTCTTAAAATTTGATACTTTAATGCAAATTCATTATTATCGATTTCCAGTTTCTTAACGCCAGATAGCTCTAATGCCTCATACTCTTCTCGTAACTCTTTTTTTGAATCGTACCAAAATACGATTCGGTAACGATCAAATAAATTAGTCAGAGCTTTTTGTATTTTGTTTTCCATTACCGCTTTCTATTTACCACTCAAACCAGCAACCGTCTTCAGTGCCGTGCCAAATTTGTTGTAATTCACCTTTACCCCATCATCCAGATCAATTTCTACTTGTTCTGTGGCTAATGGATAAAGCACTTCATGTTCATACTCGTCAAGCTCTCTAAGAGTTTTACCTATAGTATCAATCTCTTTTAGTGCTTTGATTTTTTCACCAGCGCTTGATCCAGTGCTAATACTAACGGATTCTAATTGACTCTTATGAGATTCTAGTTTAGTGCGGAACTCTCGTAGATAATCATTCAGGATGATGCTCGCTGTGTCCGCTTGATAACGATGCATGTAGATCAGCACATTAAAACTGCCTTTAGCACTTGAGAACATCCAATAAATTGGGCGTTTTTTATATCTTTTAACATGATCCGTATAAAAGTCTTTTAAAAAGTATTTACGAATATCTTTACCAATAGATTCTTCAATGAAGCGTATATTTTGCTGATAATGCTCATCACCGAACGTAGTATGCACAAAACCATAAAAACGTTCAACGATGTCATCCGTAAACCAGTTGCCATCTAGTAGCGGGATAACATTGTCATCATCTATTTCAAATGTAGTAGAGCTTGGAACTTCTTGACCTATATTTGCAATCAACAGTCCATCACTATCAAGTGAGTATCTACCAAACATTACACCAACACCATAAGAGATAAACTGTTTCATAATCTCATCTGCTTGAAACACTAATACACCATCAATGATTTTAGTTTCATTTTTTAGTATCGTTATATCTTTTAGCTCTACATCAGGTGTTAATTCATCTTGTAGTTCATATATATCTATGAATAGTCTGTTTAGTTCTTCTTCGTTTTGGTGTAGAGTGTTGTGTTGTTCTTTCCAATAGTTACAGAAGTTAGAGTATGAAGTTTCTATTTTAGTGTCTGATTTATGTTTTATAAGTTCATTGTTTATAAAGTCCCACGATGTTTCTCTGCTATCCCATTCTTCTTTTGAGATGTCTATGTTTTTTTGAACAACTTCAATTAATGTTTGTTTTATTTCTAAGGATGGATAAATAACAGGAACAACAGCAATGTTTTCTACTTGAAAACTTATAGTTGGATTTATAATTTGTAAAATTTTATATCCAGCATTAGATGCAATTAATGCTAAAAAATAAAAAATATCTTCTTTTTTATCTGGAAATGCACTTGAACCATGAACATCCCAAATAAAACCTTCTGGATAATAACGAGTAGCTAATGAAGTTGAGCTAATATATGTCCAAGAGAAACAAGGCTTAAAAAAATATTCATAAAATTGATGTTTTCCTCTTGTAAAGTCTTTTCCTTTATTCTTAAAATTAACAACAAGCTCTTGATTGCCATACCATTTTCTACTTTCACCACCCTTGTTATATGGAACCCAAAAACTATTGTCATAATCAATTGTTTCTACATTTTTAGCATCTAATGTTAATTTTTGCAATGATAACTCTTGCCAACTTCTAACAAATTTTTCATTATTACCAGTAATAATACCTTGAAATAAAGTCGCATAATCATCTATCTTTTTATTTTCAAAAACTTTTTTCAATGGACTACTAACCCAATATGCAATTGGACTCGCAGGAATTTTAGAAAAATCTTCTTGTTTTGCTTTATATCTATTCTCAGGATTAAAAAACTCTTGCTCTTTCTCATCACTGCTTTTATAGTCTGTTAAGCGATAATATATTCCAGATCGGTTAACCAATGAAGACTTATTGAGTACAAATGCCGTGCTTTGGACAACCTCGCCACCAATAGAATCAAAAGCTCTAGCCCCCAGATGTAGCATGGTATCAATCTTATGGCTTTTAACCATTCTCTTTCTAAGTTTTTCATAACTACTCAAAAACATCCAAGAGTGTTGGTTGATCGTACCCATAAATCCACTTTTAATGGTTAGGTTTAAACACCGCTCCATAAACATTGCAAACAAATCTGACTTACTATCAGGGTAATTTTCTTTAGCCCAAGCGCCCAATCTGGCGTTCATTCCTTTACTACCCATATAAGGCGGATTGGCAACTACTACTTGGTACTTCTGGCTTAAGTAATCTGTTTGTTTTAACACCTGCAATACTTTTTTATGGGTTGAAGCTAAGAACAATTGTCCAGATAGATCTCTTTCATTAAGTATGGTTAACATCTCTTGTGCGTCTTTTACTCTCGGCTGGATCAAGGAGCCGAAGTTGTTGACTTCTTCAAACTGGACCAATGTCATTCTAAGTGGGTCAGTAAACAAATCCTGGCCAATAAATTCCATGTATTCTTTTAACTCATCTTCATCAATATGCACATTTTGTAGAATGCAGATGTTGGGTTGTATTTGTTTACGGAAGAAGCGCTTTTGTTTTGCTCGTGCTTTCATGGTTAAAGCAAAAGCTGCCAACTCTCCTGCACGCTCATCAATCTCAACACCAAATAAATTATTGGTTAGGATCTTCTCTGGGATCTCTGAGTGCTCATAACCCTCTTCTGCATAAATATCATAGAGTAAATCAAAAGCATAAGTAAGCATATGGCCTGATCCACAAGCTGGATCGCATATCTTTAATTCTTCTGGGCTGTTGATCTGTAGATAGTCCTCTTCCACTTGTTCAGGCTTGATGTAATACTTCATTTGATCAGCCAGCTTGGAGTTAGGGTTGTTAAGCAGCCACAGTCTGCCCAGTGAGTTCTCTACAAGATAACGTACAATCCAATGTGGGGTAAATAATTGGGTCGCTGCAGGGATATTTTCCGGAGTAACTTTTTTGTTCTTTTTCAACCCAGCAAAAACTTCATCTTTCTTCTCAGAGATATAGAATTGATACAGCCAGCCAATGATTTCTACATCTTGGCACGATTCAGCTGTCATTACCTCTCGTGCTGCAAAAATAACCGAACCATCAGAGAGTAAATCATCGGGCATTAACAGCTCGGTGTAATCAGTAATACGCTCAAATAAATAAGGCATTGACTGATGGTAATAATTACACACAGCCACCACTAAATGACGATACGCCTCAGATTGAGGATCACTACTAGGACTTGAGCCATTAATTAAAGACAAGACCTTATTCTTAACCTCATCAGACACCATAGACTCATCAATATAACCACTTTTAGCTTCTGCTAATATCTCAGGCTGACTTTGCCCTTCTACTGGAGATACAACGCCGATGCGAGTGTAACGATTGACATCCATAAAGCGTAGTGCACAAAATCGGTTAAACCAAATATAGGCAATTTGATCTACAACCTGCTCTTCACCATGCTTTTGAATTTGTTTTTCTAAGCTATCGACCGCATTTGACGCTTCACGACGAGCAGCACTACTAGCAGATAGAACGAGTTGTAATTTGGTCGAGACTTGTTCAATTAAATCACGGCGAGCGCCTTGAGCGAACTTTTTGAGTGCTGAGGTATTCATAATTATTTAAACCTGTATTTGCTTGCCGTCTTTAAGCTCTTTAAGCAAAGCTTTACGCAGATTCTCTAAATACTGATCAACATCGGATTCATTTGCAAGCAAGGCTTTATCATAATTAACCCGTACATTCTTTGTTGAAATATATTGAGGTGCAGGGGCTGGAATTGGCTGATCCGGCGTTAACTCTTTTGGTGCAATAAATTCAGCAAGCTTGGTTAATAAGTTTGGATAATTACTATCTTCAAATTGACGGATAGAATCATTAATCACCGCTATCAAGCTAGTATTGTCAATTTCATTTACTAAAGTCTTAAATGGAGTGCTTAACTCACTCCTCTGCTCTTGAGTGATGGACTCATAACCCTGTGTATTTTGCAATCTATTTTCTAAATTTAGAACTGATTGTTTAGCTTCTTTAGCTTTGGATTTAATTTTTATATCAATCTCTTTTTTTAGATTGTCCATTAAGGCTTTCATACCCCTAACCGTATCACCCTTAAAACACTTTGGATCATCCAATACTGTTTTAATTTCATTGAAACTCTTATTATCAATATATGAAATATTTGCTTGATTATCGATAACAAATTTACGAGCGTCTAGATATATCTGCTTTTGGTTTCCGTCCATAAATTTCTGAATAGGGTCAATCAGATCTTCCTTGGCATCAAGTAAATCCTCCTCATCTCTTAATAATTCTTTCAAATACCAAGCATATGGCTTATCTAACACTTGTTTCAAGTGATTCTGGATAACAGGTCTCAAACTATTTAAAAAAGGAAAATCACTAGATTGAGCCAATAACAAATTAAGATCACTTACAGTTTTCGTAAATGATTCACCCGTTTCATTACCTAGATTTTTTGCATCAATTGATTGTGGCGGCTGATCAAAAAAATCTTCGTAAAACTCTTTTAATTTTCTAACCTCAACTGGTGAAAAGTCAGCCTGTGGCTGGAGAATAATTTGAGAATAATTCCTAGTATTGGTTAACGCCTCCTTAAGATCTCTATCCTCAAGAATATTACTATCTCTCGTAACCTCAACCTTTCCCCTTGCGCAAAGCATGGCTGATATGCAAATAATGCCTGCATGATACCAACCATATGGCATCTTTTCAAAGCGCTCTTCTACCGATTTCAAGGTTGATTTAATACCCGTAGCATGATTACTTTGAATAAAAGAAAACACTTCTTGTTCTGCTTCTGACAAAACGGCAGCATCATTCCCAAAAAGCCCTTCCTGTGATTGATCTAAATACTGGGTGATATCACCTTCTCTAAATATACGCTCTGGGAGCATTTTTAAATTGATGTAGGTTTTTTTAATTAACTGATAAAAACCTTTAATAATTTTAGACTTAGGGTCTTCGCTAGTAATGTCTATAGTGTCACCATTGAGAACTAAAGCTGATCTGACCAATAATTCTTTAACTTGAATCACTACTTCAGCCTTTAGCTCTATATTTTGATTGCCTTTTTCGGATAATATTCTGGCAACTGCATCCTGCTGTGTATGGGAGTTATTTTGACGAATGTATTTTTCAGTTTTCTTATAATGCGTTATATTGCGTAACAATTTATCATCAGAAGGCATAATCACAAAAAGCTCTGAAAGCCCCATTGAGCGCATCTTAAAGGCATTGTGATTGCCAGAATCTTCATGAAATGGTGTAATTACATTGATAGACAGTTCATGCTCTCTGCCATGCAAATTATCATCTATTTTGCGTGTATATTTGTAATCTTGCTTGTTGTCTGGAAAATTAATTTTTGTGTCTTTAATGATATGATCAAAAATATACTTTTGAAGCTCATCAGCCACATCTGCATTTTCAACCTCTGTGCTTTTTATCTCCTCCTCAATGTCTTTTTCTTCATCGGTAAGATAATCATATTGATCGCCATTTCTCTGAATATAAGTTTGCTGCTCAAGAATGTTTAAGGCTTCTTCGATGTTTTTTCTCAATAATTTAATATCTTGATCAAAATCATCTAGTATTAATACACATAAATTTCGAATAGTGGATCTGAACTCTTTCACGTACTTTACTAAAAATAATGACTTTAAAACTCTAATTGCAAATGGATTATCAAGGTTATTTTCAGCTTGTAATATTGCTGTCTGAAATTGAGTCTTTAATGCTGTCCTCACCCCTTCAAACATATAGTCAAAAGTAGCCAGCTGCCCTATATTGTGATCAGAAATATTTACCGCAACCTGTTGAAAAACACCAAGCATTGAGCGTTCTCCAACTGAGCTATGCTTACCCTCGAATGCATTGTGTGCCGACAGACCCTGAATTGAAGATTGGAACAGGTCAAACTGATATGGAATAAAAGGATAGCTATGAATAAAATGATCTTTGTCAATAAAGTTACGATATGCTTTAGCCCCATCAGCGAAATCAAATAAAGTTTTAAAATTGTTTTGCTGCTGGTGGTAAAGGCCTGTTAATTCATCAATGCCTTTTTCATTTTTTAATAATAAACGTTTTTGTATAACTTCAGCCACATCCTGACTGGTTAACTTCATGCGATTGGAGAATCGTGCCTGAATTTTAGAAAAATCATTACCCTGCTGTTGAGTCATTTCACCTACGACAGAACTCATATCCTCTTGTGCAGTCACAATAACCCATGATTGGCCTTTACATTTAGTAGCCAAGCTTTCGGCTATAGTTTGTAAGTTGGTCATTAATTTAACATTGTCGGCAATATATTGACCAACCTCATCTACAAAGAAATTTAAACGAAAGCCTGACTCTTTAGTATTTATGTAATCATTTATTCTATTTGCAAAATCTTCAATTGATAAACTGTAATCACGTGAATATTTATCCAAAATACCACTAACAGGAGACGATTGATCAGTTACCTTGTTGTAAGCAGTATCAATCTCTGATGAATATCTTTTTGCACGCTGCCTTACATGCTCCTCCCACCCCTGTCCTGCAGTCTGTTGCACTTCAAGTTTAAACTTTTCAAGTAAACCTTCTTCATCTAAATCTCTTTCAAAATCAGCAATGTAAGCTTTTTTTCCGTAATATCCACACGCCTCATCAAATACTTTTGAAAATACAGCAAGAAGCGCATCAGTTTGATCCTTTGATATAACATCAGCTTTTTGATCAATATTGAATAAAATATTTTGTGAAGGAATGGAGGCTGCTTTTTTTATATCTGCAGTTAAAATCTCATTATTTCTTATGGTTGAATGAGACAAGAAAATATCAAGCGCCCTGTCACCTTCTATCATCCTGTTTGCAAGAACAAGAGATAACATCTTGAGTAGGTGTGATTTTCCAGAACCAAAAAAACCAGAGATCCATACGCCATTAGCATTCTCATAGTTGTTATACGCATCTAGAAATACGTCCAATCTTCCTTCAATCTCATTGGTAACCACATATTCATCTAGCTCCAGGCGTAAACTTTGATCATCATCTGCCTTAATCACACCTTCGATCGGCCTGTTTATCGGTTTTACAAAAATCTCTTTTAATGACATATAACTCCTTAACTTGTTGCTTCTACATGATAAATGTTAAATGCGCGATAATATTTATCATTACTTAATTTTCCAAATAAATTTAATGACGCACCCCCTTCTTGTGAGTGTGAGTACTCACCGGGGAAGAACATAACTGTCGGCTTTTCTTTTGCTGTTTTTTGTAGATTATTTAATATATTGTGTGATCGTATGTATGGAAAAACATTACCAACTCCAGAAACAAACATAACATCAAATTTTGAATCTTGCATCTTCTTATTAATTACTGGAGTTAACGCCTCTTCAACATCAAGAATAGATTGTAACTCTTCTTGTAGCTCTCTTTTTGACATTGATGATTCATTGTTTAAAAGCCACTCAAAATCACCCTCATTCTTAAGCATTTCACTAGTTAAGTCATACAAATTAATATCTAATATAGTGACATTAATTTGATCTAACTTACTTATTAAACTCTTTTGTAAGTTTTCCATATCATTAGAATCTTTTGGATTGTAAGGGCAAATAAAAAATGGAACTTCATTTCCTAAGCCTTGCATCTTAATAAACCTTTCACCAGATATCACTGATAATAAATGATCAAATCTATCTTTAATACTAGCATTCGTTAAATCATATGGCATTCTTGGTATCCTTGCAAAATAGTAGAATTCACTGGGAAAAGAAGCAAATCTTCGCATGTTTTTTTACAAATTAGCCTTACAACCCTTTCCGATAGTGTCGCAGGGTTAATGCCGCCCTCTTTATTTATAAAACCAACTTCAGTCATCATTTTGAATAGCACCTGTCTTAGCTTGTATCGCGTTGTTTCTGCAATTTTCTCAAGCTCTTCATGCCATTGCATTTTTGCATTAAAAAAAACATCAAAATCATCATGACTTAATTGATAAGACAATGTCAAAACCTTGTCCCTTATAACATCAATAGAAAAATCATAAATAAAGGGGTAGCATCTACAAACAGAAAGCCATAAGAGGTGTAACTGCTCTTGATCGTCCCCATCAACTAACAACTCTAACTCTTCATTATTTAACGTCTTTAATCTTGATAGTGTTTCAAGTGAAATACGTTTAGCCGTACTAACCGTTCTACTTTGTAATACATTTGATGAAGTAGCTTCATCAAGCGCCACATCCCAATCTCCAACCTCTAAATATAACTTAGCGAAACTTATAGACTCATTCTGAAGAATTGTCCCCGCAGTAAACGACATTTTGTATTTTTTCATTAATTTATTATCCAGAACTTGGTATTACATACCTATAAATTATATCCAAACTTAAGGTATTGAAAATACACCTATTATTACTAATAATAGTATATAAATTTTCATATTCATAAAATCACTCATTAAAACAGTTTACTCTTTTTCTTTGCAAATCACTTGCACCGTTGCCTCTTTTGCTTCAGTAACAATCTGACTAATTTCTTTAGCGCCATTGGATTTCCTCACTTGATAATCCACCATATTTAGATCCATAAAAATTTTTACCATGTTTGATTTAATGGCAAAGTTTACGTTCTGTGCAACTCTACTGCCTGTTATTGCTGAAGATTTTTCTAGCCTTGAAACAATAACACCAATGACGTTGCCGTTGTCGTCAAGTAGTGGCCCACCTGAGTTGCCTGGCTGTACAGGTGAGGTGAGTTGTAGTTCAGCAATGTTATTCTTAAAGCCTGTGAGTGCTGCAATATTACCTGAAGTGACTTTAAGTTCTGATCCTAATGTTGATGAGAATGGATAGCCTAATACTAAGGATTGCTCGCCTGTAACCACAGGCTTGCGGTTTCTGAGATATAAGAAGTTGTTGTTGGGCTTGCCTGTGACTAGGATTGATAAATCAGTTGTTGAATCCGTATCTAATAATTTAGCACTTGATTTGTAGCCTTTATTTTTTACTTCTAGTTTGTCGCAGCCTGCTGTCACATGGTTGTTGGTAATAATATGATTAGGCGTTACAAAAAAACCTGATCCAGAGCTAGTTCGCTTAAGAGTAACTTTGTTTTTTGCAGAGTCATCTGTCTTGTTTTTGGCAGCTGTGTAGTAATAATCGGCGGCTTTTTTGTAGTTCTTTTGAATATTTGCATCTTTATCGCCATAGTAATAGATTCCACCTAATGACATCTCTGATTTTTTAAAGTCTTTAGCTGCAGCCTTTTTATACCACTTAATTGCTTCTTTTACGTCTTTCTGCACATCTCCGATAGCAAAATCATAAAACGCACCCACTTGGTGTTGTGCATCTGGATGCCCCAAATCGGCAGACTTCTTGAATAGCGCAAAGGCCTTACTTTTATCTTTTTTTATACCGATGCCGTTTAAATAAAGTATGCCTAAATTATACTGCGCCTTAACACTCCCTTGCTCTGCGGCTTTTTCATAATAACTTAGCGCTTTTTCCATATCAACTTCAACAACATTTTTTCCAGTTTGATAGAAAAAACCAAGCTTATTTTGAGCACCTGAAAAACCTTGTTCTGCAGCTTTTAGCGCTAAATCGTAGGATTTTTGATAATCTCTTTTTACATGAATACCTTTTAAGTAGTATTCTGATAAAGTGTTTTGAGCATTGGCATAACCCATATCTGCAGCTTGGGTATAAAGGTCAATAGCTTTATCTGTATCTTCTTCAAAACCCTCACCATTTTCATACATAGCAGCAATATCATATACCGACTGATCATCTCCCATGTCTATGGCCTTTTGATACCAATTAATGGCTTCATCATAATTTTTGCTTGTACCTACGCCTGAATAATAACCATCTGCAACAGATTTAATAGAGCTTAAATTACCGTTAAGCGCTGCTTGCATATCCCAATAGAACGATTTTTCATCATCGACATTAACACCAATGCCAATGGCGTAGTAATTAGATAGAACTGTTTGTGCGTAAATATTACCTAGTTCAGCTGATTTTTTATAGTATTCAAGCTCAAGCTTAGATTGCTTAGTCTTGGAGGTAAGGTTTACAATAAAGCCAATATTATACAAAGACACTGCGCTGCCTTTATCTGCAGCTTTTTGATAATATTCAATGGCCTTGTCAAAATCAACATCAACGGTATAGCCATAGGTGTAGTCTAATGCTGTTTCAAAATCTGCGTGCCAGTCTTTTTTGTCAACCTTGCCCGTAAGCAAATCTAGCTTATATTGTGCATCTGCATCTCCCTGCTCGGCTGATTTTTCATAATAATGAATTGCTCTTGGAATGCTAATAGGCATGCCTTTGCCATATTCATGTATGTGGCCTAATTCAAACTGAGAGTTTGCATCGCCAACAGCTTCTGCACGCTCAAAATATTCTTTGGCTTTATCATAATCTTTAGTAACCCCTTTTCCGAGAAGATAGATCTTACCAAGTCGCCATAGTGAATAAGGCTTTTCTTTAT
>Ga0209685_1000884_pt1 | contig 15914 bp, 20 predicted proteins | sample SaaInlV_DNA_120m_FD_184685 | JGI IMG/M metagenome (GOLD analysis project Ga0209685, IMG submission 184685) | Marine microbial communities from expanding oxygen minimum zones in the Saanich Inlet - SI075_LV_DNA_120m (SPAdes) (version 2) | ecosystem: Environmental > Aquatic > Marine > Unclassified... | reverse complement strand
ATTAAGTCCAAATAATGCATAACATTGCCACATTTATATAATTTTCCTTTTATAAAATTGTATGTTTTAAATTCAACATAATGACATGCATCATGTGCATCCTGTGGATTATTATTAGATAGAGTCCATTTATCATCATTTGATATCAACGAGTTATTGAGAAAATCTGTTTCCGTTATAAGTGATAATCTGACCCCTCGATGTTTATTGCCAATTGGATCAACCCATTCACCGTTCCCCTTAATACCATCATGAAAATAATCAGATGGATATGGATGACCCTGTGTATTCCGTTCATGGAGATGATACGGAGGGGTAAGATATTCATCTATAATATCATATATCTGTTGCCTAGCTAATTCATAATGAAGACTTATCTCAATTTCTATATTATTATCTTCTTGTGCTTGTTTTAACCCTTTCGCTCTGGCTAGATATGTGCCATTGGTTAATAACACAATCCTAGTATCCGGCCATAATTCACGTAACCCATACATCCATTGCGTAACCGTAGGGTTCATTAATGGTTCACCACCTATAATTACAATTTTGTCATCAAATGTAACTCGCTTACTCCATTCTTTGTATAAGTCTTTATAATCGTCCCAATGCTGATGTCCTTTAAATTTTAAATTATTAAATCGGTTACACCCATTGCATGTAAGATTACATACATTGGTAATATAAAATTCTGCTATATTAAGATGTTTCATTATACTTATTTAATATAAGCAATGATAGGTGTGATATTATTGTCTACGATCCATAGCACGATGTGCCATTTGATCTACTTGTTGTTCTGACTGCTCTGCGTCAGATGGAACACCCATGCTTTCAGGACCACTTGCTTCTATTTCCGTGGAAAACCGAATTTCACTAGCATCCATATCAGCAATTCCTGGGAATTGTCCCTGTTCAACCATTGACATCAGCATATCATCATTGATAGATATCCCCATATTACCTACCAACGAAATAAAAGAATCCACTGACATTTTACCACTAACGTTCTTATCATCAGACAATCCAATGATAACCTGGTTAATACTATTGATTACTTCCTCTGTGGATTCTTTTAGTATTTCGTTTATGAACATTATCTACGTTCACGACCAAGATCTTCAACATCTGAATCAAATTCCATATCGGCTTCTGGTGCAATGTCATCCAATCCTTCTAGATCCAATTCATCAGCCATTGGGTCAGCTTCCATTCCCATATCTGCTGGCATACCTACTTCCTCACCAGTAACAATCCCTACCGCACTTTCCATTTGTGATTTGGCATCCTTTAATTGATCAGCTAATGTTTGTAATGCTGTTGTCATAGTTTCAGAGAATTGGACTGATGATTCAATGCCCATCTCAGCTTTTACACTATCAGCTAATGATGGAATATCCTTGTATTGTACATCAACCATCTCTTCAATCATCTTTTGAATTCTGTCAACAATATCCTGTGCAGCTAAAACTACTTGTGCATTTTCAACATCGCCTTCCATTATAGCTCGTTTTGCACTACGCTTGTTCTCAACGATCTTTCGCATAAATTTAATTGCAGTGTATCGATTTTCAAGAACTTTGACCAAACCTTCTTTCACACCTGATTTTCTTAACTTTTTGCACTCTGTAGTAACATCTTCACCAGATGCTGACTTTTTAAGTGCATTACTGTATTCATCTGATTTACCTGGTACTATACTCATATTATCCTCTTTTGTTTTGTTTGATGCACCAAACGATCCGGCGCTCTCTTTTAGTTCACTTACCCTTATAGTCAATGCTTCAGCAAGCATTATCATTCGTAAGTATGTAGGGTTGTTTTCACTTCTATGAAACTGCACCGATCCTTTGTATTCCTTGATATTTTGTCTGATCTTAGATAACATTTTGTTACCACCCTTGAAATCAATGTTACTCACATCAATGTGTGATCCAAATTGGGATTCATACAACTTAAAATAATCAGTTGAGGTTGGTTTATGTGATAGACTTCGTAGTTTCATTAGCTAATCCTTTCGTTTTAATATATTTAGCTTTTTTAATATAATTCTGAAGTTCATGTTTTGCATCATTGTACCGCCGTATATCATGATGTAATTTTAATTCTATTATTGTTTTCTGTTCAGCACTTATACTAGATTTTAATATATCATTGTAATTTCGTATATCAAACCACCTATTCCCCAGTATTCTATCATAATATATAAGATGTTTCTGTAGCATATATTCATTTAATTTGTTAGCTACACACCACGACAATGCTGTTGATATATAGCCTACCGTTTCAATATATTCACCATCAGCGTATATTTCAAAGTTTCCATTGTTATCGGTCACATGATATATTCCGAATACAATATATGTATCACCAATCTTAACAACAGATGCTGACATCGTTTTTAATGTATCCCGTGATATATTATGCAATGTTCTACTTAACAGTTTAAAGTTAACATCCATTTATTCGTTACCTTGTGCAAAATATGTATTTCTTGACTCAGAACAATCAACATATGGGGATACATTATCCCCTTCCAATAAATTGACCATCATAGGCACATTATTGCAATCTGAATACAATAACCCAATCGGATCGTTGTCTGTCGCTAATGCATCGGTGGTTTCATACCCGAACTCGACCATCCATACCGGATGATTCGTTGTATAGTGTTTGCCAAATTCATAACGGTTTATATCATCATCAATTGAAATCGGCCCATCAATGTCCATTGGTTGTATTCGCAATGATAATAGTTGCAATAATGTCTCAAAATTTCGTTGTTGTCTTCTGGCAAATAACCATTTTTGTTCGGTATCAATCACATTGCCTGTGTTATCAGTATACAATAAATCTTTCTTAAAGTTTCTTATTACACCAGTACTGGTAATATCAATTAATGTGTAGGCTTTTATTCTTTGCATAATGCAACTACTGTTTTTAGTCTTTCTAATACACTCTGTATATTGGGGTCTTCTGCAATATCATCCCAATCATGTGCCTCCATATACTCATTCCACAGAAATACTGGACTTTGTATTAATGTTCTTTTTGTCGCACCCATTTCTCTTTCATACACAGTTTTACCACCATCAGGACTTTCATATATTTTGGTCATGTTGATATTTAAGCCATAAAAAAAGCCTAGTTAAAAAACTAGGCTTTTTCAATACTAAATTATATCTTAGTAGTTAGCTAGTGCAGCCGAGGTTACACCTGTTACACTACCAAAATTAGAACCTGCACCGATTGCTGGACCTTCTGTGATGATAGTAACAACATCTGTTACTCCTGCTTCAAATGCACCGACTGCGGTGATTGAATTTGTAGTTTGAATAAACTGACAAACTGAATTTAATTCTGCTTGTGTCATATCCGTTTTGCTGAATGTTGAAATCGCAATATCGCGACCGATTGCCTCAAATGCACCATGATTTCCATGAACTTTAGTTACTGCTGGCATAATAATTCTCCTAAATCTATTTTATGTGGCTTTCGCCGTTACTTTTATTTATCCTTTTTAGCAAAAAAGCTATGCCCTCATTCTTAATTTTTGCGCAATCCTCTCAATTACAATGTATAAATCGGGGTATACCTGTTCGCCTTTTCGCATTAATATCATTAAATACCGCATCAATTGTTCCTTGTCATGTGAATTCATATCAGAATAATCAGCGATCCTTCGCCGAATGCGCCAATGAATGCTTTCCACTCCTTTTAATCTTCGCAACATCATAATCAGCATCTCATTGTAATCCCGCTCATCTACTTTGCCAGATGCCATAATCCTTAAATTCCGTTTAATTCGCAATTCAGGCAATGTTATATCCGATCCTTTTACCAAATCTGAATACTGATCTTGTTTGAATACCAACACTAAAACATTATATAAATCAGGTTGGCTAGTCTTAAACCCACTATAACTCTGTTGATTAACTAACTGCTGTGCATATCTTGCGGCTTGCTTTTTGTCCTCGTGATACACTACCTTTAGTGCTAATAAGAAATTCAATGCCTTTATAGCGATATCATCAACACTCATGCCTCTGACCAAAGACAATCGCTTAAATGTCCTTGATTCTTCCAAATTATCAATGAATGCATATTTAGATTCTTGCTGTATTGCTTTATTAACCATCTTACTAACTTTCTGCTTATTAACCCTCCCCAATGTTATAGGACTTATTCTATATAATGTCATATAGGTGGATTTAGCGGTTCTGTTGTTATCTAAATTGCTTATATGGCTAGGTTCTTCTACTTCAACATCCAAGGTGAAGTCCATATCTTTATCCCAATACCAAACATCATTGAATTTAACCCATCTATTCTTATGCTGATGTGTTACTATTCTCACTGGATGGGTTGATCCAGTTGTCATTGGTCCAGATATCCCACCATAGTCAATGACATCTTCGTCTGGTGGTATTGATTCGGTTACTTGACTAATAGTATATGTTGCTATAATTTTAGTCATTTTAGTTCTAGCTAGTTGGTTATTCAATATATTTCCCAAGTCAACGAAATCTTGGATTTGTTTTCTAATATTGGGATCGGCTTCTTGTATATTCAACATTGATGCCAATTCCATTGCTAAGATAGAATCTGATAGCACATCACCGTATTGTGATTTTAATTCGTTGTATTTACCCTTCCACGAATCAACATATGAATTGGATATTTTTCTAATAGAAGGAAGTGATGACACAAAAGCCAATATGGATGCATCGGTTGTCGCTGGACTTAATATCTTTTGCTTAATTCGATCAATATCATTTGAAATTTTATCATTAAACACACTAATTCTCATTAACTCGCTGAAGACTTCTCTGAAACTTACGCACATCCTTGGTTCTAATAGAATTAAGCATTTTTCTGATTAGATCCCCAGCTTGGTCTTCGGGGTAAGCATCTTCCATTAATTCTATAATTCGGATAGCACTTTCAATGATGTTATCTGCCCTAGTTCTAATAATATGTTTTTTATCATGTTCTATATCAATTGACATGATCTCTTCTAGTATACCTTTAGTGCGTGACTCCATTATGATATTTAGTTCTTTATCTTAGCAAGTAAGCCTTTAACTTTAGAGGAATCTATACTGCCTGATACCCTACCTGTGCTACTAGTCTGAACAGTTCCGTCCGAGTTTACACTAGTAGTTGTCTTTAAATTCTGCATAATTTCGTTAGATGTTGGGGAATTGGCAGTATATGTATCACCGGCATCAGTAATCCGAAGGGAATTTATATCAAAATCAAGTTCAATTTTCTGTCCTACACCAGCACTAGATCGGGTTTTCATCAATTGCAGTTGGTATTTCCCACGTTCTCGCATCATATTGTTTGTCAAAATCCCAAATACATTATCAGCAGTATTAATTTTTGATATACCACCCGATATGTGGCTGTGATCAAAGTCTGTTTCATCAACCGCTGAATTATGCGTTAATATTCCATTTGCATAAAACAAATGATCTTTTGATTCAACATCTATATCAATTGTCTTCCTAACACCAATATACTCTATACTAACTATTTCATCATTGTAATTCATATTTTTTTACTCCGCAATCCCAGAAGCGCAATGCACCCCTTTTATTCATTATTTCAAATTCTGTACTATCTTTGCTATAACCTTCTTTTATTAACTTCTTCTTTGTAAAGGATAATCTGTGATACATTACCCCATCAACATAATACCAATAACCAGGCTTAGATATATCCACTAACTTAAATCCGTTCAGATCGTAACTTTTACCATTTCCCCATCTAAGATCAACATAAGACTTAATTTCAGTACCAAAATCCTGCTTAACTCTACTAACAAATTTAGAAAACGCACCAACTACATTATGCTTAGAACAAAACCTAACTATCTCATTAAACTCAGTCTTTGCGAATCTATCCTTGCTAATAGACATATAAGACACCAATGCATCGTTGTAAAACATACCATAATGACAGGTGGCTGGTCTAAATCCCTGAATATGTATGCTATCAACAAAAGGACGTGCCTCCTTTGCAGATATGCGCTTTATAACACACTTTCTTGCACCAATACGCTCATTCGTGTCTGACAGTCTATATAATAACATATTTTTACATTGATCGTGCTTTTTAAACCACTCGTAATCTAATATAGTCAATAATGTTATATTTTGTTCTTGGCATTGAATAAACTTATTCTGATGATAATATATATCTGGATTACGAAGATCACTATGCCAGTATACACCACATACCTCAATTCCCAACTTAATAGCTGGTAAATAAATGTCAATTTCTTTAGGTGATATTATATCCCTAGTGTTCTCCACGATCTCACCATTGTAGATTGTTCTTATATATGCGATTATATCTTTTTCCACTGTGCTTTGTCCACCATAATTAGCTGTTGGGTGGCATTTCGGACACAATGGTAACTTATTAAAAACATTACTCTTGAATACTCCATCGCAACCCATACACTTCCAATTTTTCACTTCCCTAACTTCATTGTATTCAACAAATGTAAACTCTGGAATAGACCTATCAGCAACTTCATTAACTAGCCTATCAAAAAATGTTCTCTTTTTTGACTGCGCCCTAGTCTTAATATTTTCCTTTATTTGTCCTGGGTTTTCTACCCCATACCTCGCCATGCAAGTTGCTTTGAATTGATCTTTGTAATCAGCAGTTTTTGAATAATGCTGTTCTCCGTACCTATGCAAACAAGTCTCAGCACGCTTTGCATTGCGTTGTTTCGAATTAGCAGTGCATTTCCTACTGCAAAAATCACGGTATCCTCGGTGAATATCTAAGAATTCAAGTTCATTAACTCCACAATGTTTACACAAGGGTTTCTTACGACTATGCAATACAAGGTATAGCTTCTCCGCAAAAGTGACTCCCATTGGCATATTCATTACATATTGAAAAAACTCCGGGGATTCCCTTTTAATATTATGATACAATCCCCTGTAGCTACCTTTATATCTTTTCAACCAATAAGTTATCTCCGACTTGTAATCCATTGTTTATCTCCTTTAATCCATTGTTTGTCGGGAATTTATGTTTGGCAGAACACTCTATTACTTTACCAGATGCAGTAGTGATTCGGTACACTTCTTGTTCAGATATATCATAAATATTACCAACTGTTACATACCCCGTCGCATTCTTAATCTTATCGCCAACCTTAACATTTTGTATTTGTATATTACCTTTTTGTTCATGCTTAACTATAGTATCCAATGCAAGGCAACGATTTAACTGGGATGCCGTAACCATAATAATACCCAATTCTTTTCCCAAATTGCGAATCTCTTCACTAACATATTTATCCTTGACAAACAAATCACTAGGACTTACCTTAGCAGTGACTGGCATTAACAGATCAAGGTAATCAATACACATAGCATCAATCTTTATTCCGGTTTGTACTTCCAGTTCCTTGACATATGCACGAACATCATTGACCGTACTTTGTGCTGACATGTATTTAATTCTTAATTCACCTGATTGCTTCGCTAACATTTTCACTTTCAGTTCAACATTACCAATGTCTTTGAATATATTTTTCGATGGAGTATCAGTCATCATAGCATCCATCCGCATACTACACAGATCCTCACTCAACTCTAATGTGATAAATGCGCAATTTAACCCTTTCTGAACCCAATTAACCATTAAGTTCTGCATAAACAGCGATTTTCCACTCCCAGACCCACCGGCAAATATTTCCAGCTCTCCTTTATTAAATCCCCCGTACAACTTTTTATCTAATGTTGGCCATCCTGTGCTTATCTGCCCGTTATTAGATTTAATAGCTTCCAATCGTGCCCTGGGATCATCAAAATAGTCAGTTCCCATATCTCTTGTCAAACTGATTTGCACTGCATCCTTTATTAGTTTCTCAACTGGATCATAGTCGCCCTTTTCTAGCAAATCAACACTTTCAAGAATAGCACGTTCTAATTCCTGCCTGCGGGTAAAACTTTCAAACTCCTCCATAAACCACTCATAATGACCATCATTCAAGTCATCAATAGGCAGTAGATCAATACCAGTAGTTACTTTCAACTGTTTTCGTTCAGGCATTGTGCTATACTGATCAGTGTGTTCGGCAATCATCTGTGCAGCTGGTTGCAACGATAAATCAAAATTAGCTACATTATAGATGTTCTGAACACGCACATAACTCTCCGCATTATTCATCATCATTTCCAAAAAAAGTTTTTGGATTTCTTTGTTATACTCTTTCATTGATTCGTTTCTGTAATGCCTTTTTTGCTAATTTTATCTTAATACTACTTGTTTTCCTATACTTCATTATATACATCAATGTTCCCAATTTACCATACTCAATAACCGCATCATTTACATCTTTAATGCCTTGATCCCATAATGGAATACTAACACTAAAACTATTATCCAATGCTTGGTCTATTAATTTTAACCCTGCTTTATCTTGGTCTGGTACTACTATGATCTCTTTTCCTACTCGTTTCAACTGCATTGCTTGTACTTCACTAATTTCATTATGTAATACTGCAATGCCGTCTATACTTATAGCATCAAATACTCCCTCAACAACTATTGCTATATTCCATTCAGGTCGTTGAAAATCCAACCCAAATATATATCCAGGCTGTTGTTCATTAAGATACTTTGGGTGTCTATCATCTAAAAATCGTGAAGTATAACCCACTAATTCATCTTTGTACATATACGGTACGATAATTCTATTGGCGTTTCTACCTCCATCCATTGGTGTTATATGATATGGATACATCATATAATCCAATCCTCTGGAATCTAAATAGTCAACGAACCTTACATCAGATACAGTGATCTGCTTGCTATTTAATGGATAATCAACCGTATTAAATGATACATTGCTAGACACCGCATTGCGATTATGTAATATATCATCTATACTCTTATTTCGTAAACTTTCCAATGTAAGATGTGCTATTTCTGTTTCTGGGACACCTAACCAATTTAATAATTTTCTAGTTTTGATGCCAACAGGTTTCCCCATCATAAATCCTGTCTTAAACCCACAGTTAAAACAATGGTATATCCATCCATCACCATCCTGTATTATGCCACCACGTCCTTTGGTGTCGTGAGTTTCACCATTGTGAATACAACAGGGGGCATTAAACGAAATCCATCCGCTTGCAGATTTTTTTCGTTTGTTTGGCAAATATGAAATGATATCCAACATTATTGCATATCATAACACAATACGACAGATTATTCAATCATCATATGCATCCACTACTTCTTGCACAATACCAGACCTCACTATATCTGTTCTTTCAAACGTGATTAATTTAACTGCGTTGATATGGTCTAATCTTTTTACGGCATCTGTTAACCCACACTGCCCTTTGATATCCCGTTGCGATACATCACCGTTGACTACAACTGTACAGTTTTCACCGATCCTTGTCAAAAATAATTTCATTTGTATTGGGGTACAGTTTTGTGCTTCATCTAATATAATCCAAGCATTTTTAAATGACCTGCCACGCATATATGCCAATGGTGATGCTTCAATTCTTCCAGCTTTAGTCAATCCTTGCACATGACCTTTACCCAACCGTTCTTCCAATACATCCTTGAATGGTTGAAAATATGGTGCAAACTTGTCTTCTAATTCACCAGGAAGAAATCCAAGGTTTTCCCCTGCTTCTTGCACTGGTCTCGTGACTATTATTTTTTCTGTTTTTCCCTTTGCTAATGCTTCTGCTGCCAATGCACCGCATACGTATGTTTTACCAGTGCCAGCTGGTCCGCAGCCGAATGTAATTAAGTTGTCGTTGATTGAATTTATGTATGTTTGTTGCATTGGTGTCAATGCCCTTAATGGTTCATTAACCCTCGGTGTTGTGTAATCTTGTATCAGCGTTACTACTTCATGTGCCTGTTCTAAATATTGCGCATTATTGTTATCTAAATTGCCCCGCTTTAGTTCTCTGAGAAAAGAACGTCTTTGTTTCTTTGTCATATAGATTCCTTGTTATTTTTACTATTTTTATCTCTGTATTTCTGCTAACCTAACCGTTATACTCCCTTTAAAGACTTGTGACTGTAAAAATATTTAGCACTAATATAGTTGAATAATATCAGTATATAATTCAATACACTAAATAAAGTTTATACTTGAATACCTATGTCTGATGATCTAATAAAAAAAATAGAGGAGAAATACCCTTTCTTATCAATCTGCCAATACGCAGGTGATGAATATATTGGTATCATAATGAATCGTGACAAGAGTATTCTTACGATGTATGACTATGATATGATTGAAATACCTGAATTAAAGAAGCATTTTTTAGAATTGGGTGAAACATGGTGGTGGGAATCTAGTAGGAATATACCAATCAATCTTTTTTTAAAACACGAATGGGATGTATTTAAAAATTACAAGCGTGTATTCACGAACAAGAATGTTAAAATATTATGTGGTCCAAACACTAGCCTAACCGAAATAGCAATACAGAAGAAGAAACGAAAATCAATTATTCTCGTTCGTCGAGTTGAATAATAGTTTAATCATCCCAGTATATTCATATGAAGTGCTACTAACATCGCATATGATACTGCATGTGCTTTCTTAAAATAGTAGCTACCATCATTCGGCTTATCCCAAATACCCTCAGCTATTTCTCCCCACGACTTATCCAATAAGTGCCGCTTCGCTGGTCTAACTAGTGCTAAAAACATAGCCATCTTCGGAATACTATCAGGACGCAATCTACATATTAAATCATTGTAATTCCCAATGTGTATTACGTGTTCGCAAAAATCCTTATCTAGTAATTTTTCCCACTGTGGTTTCTGTGCGAGTAAATGTTCATAGTGATCTTGATCTTTGATGAGTTTATATACTGAAACATTCAAGAAATCAACCTTGAAATATCCACGGGTATCAGCTTCTTTATAATCAATACTTGCACAATTATGCACAGGATCATACGGAATATCAGTAACATATACGCCACTATTATGATGCTTTGATTCCGTATTGGTTTCTTGTCTTGCTGGTATGTGTTTAATCAAATTAAGTATATCTTCACGGTCAGCAAAATCAATGTCAATATCAGCATTATGTGCCATATTTACCAACCCGCCTTAGTTAACATTTCTTTGGTATATATCTGGTCTTCCTCATAATCATTAAACTTTTTTTGCCAGTAATCTGGTGCAATGTAATCCCAGATGATTGCCATTTGATCCTCGTTTAACCCATTTAAAAACTGCTGTCCGCTGTCACAATTGTATATAACCCACGCACTCAGTTCACCTTTTGTAATAGCAAGACATATCGCATTAGTGCCACCTTTTCGCAATAAATCTGAGTATACATTATTGGTTAACTCTGCCCAGTTAACACCATGCCGTAACCCACGACTTAATGCATCGGTTGAATGTTCAGTATGTAATAATTTTAACTTATATTCAGCATACGTCGAATCCTTTGCCCAATGATCTAATTTTTTTCCACTTCTAATCACAAAATCGGCAAATTTAGCCGGGTTAATAGCATTGATATCTTTGCAATACCTACCAAACTTTACGAAAGCATTATAATATGAACTTTTTATAAAATCTGTCTCCGATTTTAATTTAGCTGACCCTTGTGAATATTCATAGAATTTTAGATAGGTATTAAACCCATACCGAACCCCTTTTTCAGTTCGTTCACATGATCTTTTCTTTGGTTCACATAAATGAACGATTAATGATTTTTCACGCTTAAAATCTTTATTACAAAATTTACAAGCATATACCTCAGCTTCCGCTGTCTTTTGCATATTTTGTCAACTCCCGTTTAGTAACGAAATTACTTAATACTTCAATATCTTCTTCTTTGTATAGGGGGTACATATCAGTTAATATCCGTTTAATATCTTGTTTGCTTTTGGTGGTTTCCTTTTTCTTAGCCTTAATCCAAGTGTGGTTTTGTTTGCCTATACCTGGACTACTAGCAACCAATGATAGGTATTGCAATTTTGGATGTCTACCAATATCAAATAAATGTTTATTGCTGTAATGATTGGTACTTGCGAGGTAATAGTGCTGTAATTCATTTGACCCATCAACACTAGCCATCCATTTATTAGTTAGGAATGCAGTGAATCCTTTCTTCTCATCATCAGATAAAGAATCATACAATGTATAATCTTTCTTATCCAATGATGCCAATACTTTAAAAATGTCTAGCTTATGTGCCATTTTACCATGCCTTGCTATAATCAACGACTTCACAATTACGCGATACCGTACTAATGAAATATACCACCGGTGCACCAGGCTCGTCACTTAGTGGCACAGCTAGATACTGCCCATTTTTTAGTTTTGGTGAATACCACTGAACTTCATTATATATGTCAACGACTTCAATTGGCAAAAACTCTGCCCTTGTACTACTAAGACTATTAAATTCAAATACCTTAAAATCTCTATCATTTATACTAGTTAATTGCATTGCTTCTAAGTCACCCAACTCTTCTTCACCAATTAGCACATGCCAATCCAATGGCATTTTGATCACATGTTTGCCTATTTTAAGCACCAGCGATGGACTAGCGAAACTCTCTAAGAATATAAGGGGAATATAAAAATAATCTGGTTCTTTTGGGTTACTGTTATCTAATATTGCAAATCGCAAATCATCTATTTCTTCTGGCAGGGAGTCTAGGTTATAACTACGGTTGTCATCTAATGTGTGTATTCTCATTCTGTTAGTATATACTATTTTTCACTTCCAATCAAGTTTTTCTATAGAAAAAGGATACCCTGCCTCACGATAAAAGGATTTTCGTTTTCCTAGATGCCGTTTGGCAAATTTACATGTGCTTGTTATGTCCCAAATCTGAACAAAGTCTTTGTCTTTTGCCTTGCGAACTCCGCGCCCAATTGACTGAATAACCCTAACGAAAGACTTACCAGGCTCAATAAGCACAAGGTTGAAAATCCTAGGAATATTAATACCAACGGCAGCAACGCCATATGTTGCAATAATGATTTTATCATCTGTGCCAGCCACTTCATCATAATGTTCTTGTCTATCCTTTCCTTTCGTTGCGCCACTTACAAATACTGAACCATCCAATCGTTCAACCAATTCTTTGCCAGCACTAATCCGATCCACCAATACTAACGTGTTTCCAGATGAATTTGCTTTTCTTATTAAATCAGCCATTGCATCTAGGCGACTTTCATCTGATAACAAATACTTTAATTCACTCTGATAGTTAGTATGTTCAACAAGATCTATTAGTTGCACTATATTCACATGGCATTTAGCCAATACTCCTTGATTCTGCAAGTCATAAGCACTAATTTTATTTATTACTGAACCAATACTTACTTCCAATGCTTTGAATTCAAAATCTTCCTTTGGCATAGTTCCAGTAAACCCCCACCTTAATGGTATATGTGCCATTGCCCCTGTAAGTAATCCTTTCAATGCATCAGCTTTGATTCCATGACAATTTGATACAACTGCATCATTGGCTATATAATTGTGACTATTTCTAATATGTAAATTATAAACCTTTTTTGGTTTCTTGATTATTTTTATTGATATCAATTTCGTATAATGCCTTGATTCTTTGCTGTATGTGCTAATGGTTACAACCTCTAAATCTGCCGACAAACAATCTGCCCTTACCCACCCATTGCTAGTTAAAAACTTGTGGTTTGCGGTAACATTAATAACCTTATCATTATCAAATGTTAGTTCCAACATATCTTCACTATGGCTATCTGCTAAGTTTTCATGAACTTCCATAACAATGTCTTCTTTGTAACATTGAACAGATTCATCCAAGTTTATTACAATATCACCTTTCTTAATATCCTTGATCGGGGTTTCACCAGTGCGTGTTTTAATCAATGTATCTCCATCAAAACACTCATCAACGATTACACATACCACCCCCTCTAAAAACTCACCAATTGTAATATCGGTTGATTGATTTTTGGTTTGTTTCAGTAAACTATTAAGACTTTGCCAGGTGCATACAGTATGTTGTTTGCCATACTCTTTCCTGTCCCCATAGAATACACCAACATCCAATTGCATATTAATGTAATCTTCTTCTGTTTGCACTACCAATGACTTGTTTGGCACGATAACAATACTTCTGCCATATTGTTCAACCCGTTCCGATAACGAGGCTGTCATTAATGTATTATGATGTAATACCCCTTGGCTATCATAATACAGATGCGGGGCATCTATGCCAATATCATAATATACTGTATCATTAATTGGACGAATGGTTTTGATTTGCACTGCCCCGCCAATAGCATCGATCATATCACCCTCAATCAGTGTATCAGCCAATACATCGTTGTTGTTTTGTTGTAAAATATGCTTATTAGCACACTTCACCCTCATTCCATTAACCAACCCAATCTCTATTCCATCAAGATCATACTTTTTAATGATATGGTTTATCAACGTAACACCTGTTGGAGTGTTAATATGGCATCCCAAATCCCGAATATCTACTTCTTCATTATGCTTGAGACTTACGTGTTTGTGCTTTTCTATTGCATCTGCTAACTGTCCAAATTGTATATTAAGATTCATTCATCCTTTCCTCTATTAATTCTTCTATATTGCATCTTGCGTTGGTGTAATCATCGGTATCCCATACGATGATTACCGTGTACCCTCGATGTTCTGCTAACTTAATTTTAGCATTATCCCTAGCTAGCACAACATCAGCAGATTCTTCACTGAACAAAGATGTCCATCTACTTTTATCTGATTCCGAGAGCAATTCTAAATTAGGATGAAATTTCGACCCATTAAATTCAGCCATAATCTTTAACGACGGGATTGTGAAATCATAGAAATATAAAGTTTTATCATCTCGCAAGAAATACTCCTGGTTATTATCAACACCCAAGTATATAGGAATAATATCCTTGTATTTTTCATAAATGTTTTCAAATACCATCAATGATTGATTGGAAGCTCTGGAGAGTTTAACCATTTTCCGTTCATTTATGGTAGGATCATTTTCCAATGCTCTGTTATAGGACTCTAGCCATCGTGCGATCCTTGCATTATACTTCCGCAATCCTTCTACTTTTCCATATCTCGTTGCATACCACTCCAACCCATTTCTGACCTGAACTTCTGATACTTTTTTCTTCGCATCAGCGATGGTATACCCCTTCTTAACCCAATACTCCTCCGTTCTTACTGAATACCCTCTTGCTCCCTTTGCTGAGGCTGGTGACTTTGCTGATCTCACTGTTTGCGCCTCGGATACTTTAATTTTAGCCTCTTCTTTGGAATAACCCAATGCAGTCCAATGTATTATTCTATTTGCGAACTTTCGTGTCTTATGATCGGAAAATGCTGTTAAAATCTCTGTTGATTTGCTGATAGGAAAAATAGTAGACAATTTCTCTATGGTTGCATAATTTGCATTATCCGCTGAACACTTGCACGTTGCCACAATAAATTCATTTTTTCTAAACCCAATGATTAATTCGTTATTGCACTGAAAACAGAAGCGTGTATTCACCTTGAATTTATGATATCCACTGTATGGCATGTAATAAACGGTTTCATTTCTATGTTCAATTGCATCCCATATATTAATGTTTAATTGTTTTCTGGAAATCATTGATTTCCACATCTTTCGTTGATATGTATTGCATAACATCTCCACATCCATAATGCTGCCCCTGTTGCTATTTTATGTATTTAGCAAAAAGAGACCAAACTCACTTTTTTCATCAATAATAATATCCAATTCGGAATCATAAGTTTGACATTTGCCAGATCCAGTAGCAATCTCTTGTAAACATTGGGGGTTTTTCAAGAATGCATTTATGGCTTCCACCTGATAATCTCGCATTTGAATCGGTTGATCGGCGCATGTGTG
>Ga0209685_1000855_pt1 | contig 16271 bp, 10 predicted proteins | sample SaaInlV_DNA_120m_FD_184685 | JGI IMG/M metagenome (GOLD analysis project Ga0209685, IMG submission 184685) | Marine microbial communities from expanding oxygen minimum zones in the Saanich Inlet - SI075_LV_DNA_120m (SPAdes) (version 2) | ecosystem: Environmental > Aquatic > Marine > Unclassified... | reverse complement strand
ATGGTGAGTTATCCATTTAACACCTCAGATCAATTCTTATCAGCTATGCCGTCAGAGGTTATCGATAATCTCATTGGAATTATCGGTGAAGGTCTCATCGCCGTGCCGCATCCGACAATTGAGGATCATTGGATCGGTGGACTCTCACATCTCCAGGGAGGGGATGGGTACTGGTTCCTAATGACAGATCCCATTGAATTCGCTTACAACGAACCAGTTCTTGCAAGGGATATTTTTGAAGACGAAGTGATTGAACTCCCTGCAGAATTGGAATATTATTCATCAAGCCGTCAGGCATTCTACTTTGTAGAATCTCTTGATGCAGGCAATCTTACAATAGGACCAGATCACTGGATTGTCGCAAAAAATAATAATGTAGTTGTGGGTGCAAGAAAATGGCTGGGTCAATATACCGATATACCCGTAATGGGATATGATGAATATTTAGGATTTTCGGATTACTGTAGTCCAGGTGATAAGCCGGAATTTTATCTCTGGGATGCTAATCAGGATGAATGGAGCTTGCTAAATGGAAATATTGATTCATGGCAGGATAACGGGATTTATCTAATTGGTGATTTATCAATCTCTGAATTGATTCCTGAGAAATTCGCCCTGCATCAGGCATATCCAAATCCATTCAACCCAAATACCAGATTGAAATTTGATCTGCCGATAGATTCACATGTTAAAATTCAAGTATACAATATACTTGGTCAGGAAGTGGTACAGCTGAATGACATGAATCTAAAAGCCGGGTATCACCATGTCTCGTGGAATGCTGAAAACATTTCATCAGGAGTCTATTTCATTATTCTGCAGGCAAACCCCACAGAAACAACCGGCTACAATCCTGTGACGTTTAAGCAGAAGGTCATGCTCTTGAAATAATATCCGGTAAACACCAAACAGCAATTACTCTATCAGGCTGTATTTCGATTTTGAAATGCAGCCTGTTTTTTTTTCGGATAATCATTTAAACTATTTTTCGAATAAGATCCAATTAACAATAATCTGAGTACAATTTCTCGAAATTATTTTATGCCAAAATTCATTTAATTATATATTTTATATGGTCAGAAAAAAGATATTGATTTAGAATTCATTTCGACTGGATTAATAGCAACATTGAAGGCTGATAAATTCCCCAAATAAAAATAAGTGTGATCCACACCGGTAATATCTGTATATTTTTTCCGAGATTTAACCATTTCAAAACAATATTCACCACAAAAAGGAGACAACCCATGAAGAATATCCTCAGGATGATTCCGTTTATTTTGATCGGAACCATGTTAATTGCAGGCAATGTAACTGGAACCATAACTGGTGCAAATGGCGAACCATTGGCAGGTGCAAATGTCACTGTTGATGGAACCAATCTAGGTACTGCAACCTCAGTAGACGGTTCGTATCTCATCCGCCATGTTGATCGTGGCACCGTTACCCTGATAGCATCATTTATTGGCTACCAGACCCAAAGCAAAGATATCGTAATGGGCACGGGCAAAATGCTTGTTGACTTTACACTTGATGTTGATGCCTTATCAGGAATGTCAGTATCCGTAATTGGTTCGCGATTTGCCAGAACAGCTGAAGAGCAATCTGTTCCGGTTGATGTATTTACCGCCGAAGAGATTCGTCGCTCAGGTTTTTCTGAAACAGCACAAATTATTCAGGCACTTGCACCTTCCTTCAGCATGCCGAGAACAACAATTGCCGATGGCTCTGATGCTGTCAGGCCAATGACTTTAAGGGGTCTAAGCTCTGGACAAGTATTGGTTCTTGTCAACGGTAAAAGGCGACATAGCACCGCTTTGGTCCATGTAAATAATAGTCCAAGCCGTGGGGATACTGGTGTGGATATGAATGCCATCCCTGCCAGTGCGATTGCCAGGATTGAAGTTCTTCGTGATGGTGCTGCCGCTCAATACGGATCTGATGCCATTGCCGGTGTGATCAATATTGTTCTCAAACAGGGGGACACGCCAGGGAATCTTACAATTACAACAGGTGCATCAAACCATACCGTTGAAGCCATTCCTGATGGTTATGATTTATACGATTGGGCAGGTGAAGGAGAGCCATATGAATGGAATCCAACTACAAAAGTCAACTCTGCTGGAATCGTTCAATCAAGCCAGGAACACGAAGTCAATGATGGTGAAGTATTCCAGGTCCAGTACAGTAAAGGATTCGCATTGAGAGATAATGGCACATTTATGCTGGCAGCTGAATACAGACATCGTGGCAGGACAAATAGAGTTGGGTTTGAGGGTGAACGGTATTATGAACCAGAATCAATTCTGTGGGAAAATGACGAGGCTGAACAAAATCGTTTAAATGTAGGAAGCGATTTCTATATTGATCCGCAAAGAATGATTTGGGGTGACGGTGAACAAAACAACCTTGGTGCCTTTTATAATGCTGAACTGCCAATTGGCGGTAAAACTTTTTATTCCTTTGGCGGTTATTCTTATCGTCATTCTGATGCCGGTTGTTTTACTCGTCAACCTGATCAACCAAATAAAGTTTGGTTAAGTTCAGATCCCACTGGATATGTACCTCATATTACACCGGATATTATCGATGTCTCAAATGTAATAGGTTTAAAAGGTGCTTATAATAATTGGTCCTATGATATAAGTACAATTTATGGAAGGAATGATTTTCATTTTAAGATGTTTTCTACAAACGCATCCTTTGGACCTGAACAGTTAAGAGAGTTTGATATTGGGGGTTTCTGGGTTGATCAGATATCTCAAAATCTTGATCTCACAACAAAAGTAAAAAATGTCGATCTCGCTATAGGGGCAGAAATTCGAAACGAATCGTATCGCATCTATGCAGGAGAAAATGCATCCTATTCTAATGGTTTATACGATATAAATGTTGGTGCTAGTGGCGCCGGCTGGGTAGAACAGTCATCACAATGGTTTGATTCTAATGCTGGTGCATTTACAAATTTGTGGGAAGTGAATTCTGATGGAGATACTCTTAGCTCAATTAATACTGCTAATGGTAGTTCAGGTTGTCAGTGTTTCTCTGGATTCAAGCCTTCAAATGCTGATGCTACCAGGAATGCTGATCGCTCGAGTTTTGCCCTTTATGTTGATGCTGAAGAAGACCTTTTCCCAGGATTAAGAATTGGTGTTGCCGGTCGATTTGAAGACTATGACGATTTCGGAAATAACTTTAGTTTCAAAACATCAGCTCGTTATGAAGTTCAAGATGGAATTATCCTGAGAGGTGCTTTTAGTACTGGTTTCAGAGCCCCAGCTCTTGCCCAGGCATATCAATCAAAAGTTGCCACAAACTTCCTATCCACACCAGCAGGACAAGTTGCTTTTGAAGTAGGAACATTTCCTGTTGATCATCCAGTCGCACAAGCCCTGGGTGCCACAACACTCAAACCTGAATTGTCACAAAACTTTAGCGGTGGTGTTTCAGCAACATATGCGGGTTTTAAAATTAATTTTGATTTATATCACGTCAAGATTGAAGACAGAATTGTTCTGACTGGTAATTTTACTACAGGTGGTTTAGATCATGATGAATTTGGAAATCCAACCGGATATGCAGATGACCCTGGATCATTAGGAGCCCATGTCTATGATTTACTTGAAGCGCATAATATACCCGGTGCTGAATACGGTGGTGGTGGTAGATTTTTTACCAATGCTGTAGATACAAAAACCACAGGCTTTGATATTGCTGTCGAATATATGATTGATATGGGAATTAATGGTGACATTACGCTAAACTTAGCTTACAATAAAACTGAAACAGAAATAGATGGTGATATCCATACTCCTGATGAATTGGCTGGTTATGGTGCTAGTATCTTCGATGACCAGGAAAAAAGAACTATGACGACGGTAACACCGGAGAATAATCTCATCCTAACGACAAAATATGCCAAAAACAATCTTGGTGCTTCATTGCGCATCAACAAAGTTGGCAAATTTGAAAGTCGGAGAACGGCAGACCTGTGGTTTTCCTCAAAGACAATTATGGACCTTGAAGCGACCTATGATCTTGGTGCCATAACATTGGCTGCTGGATCAAAGAATTTCACCGATGAAATGCCTGATAAATGGGTTGGTGGAAATAATGATGGGGCGTTTGTTTATCCAAATTTTGCACCTTATGGAATGAACGGGCGATACGATTATATGAGAATGTCATATAACTTCTAAATTAATTGTTAACAATCAAATCAAACGATGGGGGAGTTTTTCCTCCATCGTTTTTTTTATGAAACATCTATTAAATTTCAGAATTGGAAACGCCGATCATCAGTATAAACCCTGCTGTATAATGCTCACCAGAAAGATTACTTACCCGTACTAAGTTTACTGGAGTTAACGACAGCGGCCATTGTTAAAATGGACTCTTTATAGACTGTGGGTTGGACGTTTTGTCCGGGTCAGTTTTTAAATAATTACTACGATAAAATCATTGGAGGCATAGAAAGGATAACACATTGGATTCGAAGATTATAAAAAATAATATGAAATTATTTTTAGTAATACCTAGCCTCTGGGCATTGGTAAGTTTCAGCTGTTTATCACAGGAAAAAATGGAATACAACAAACTTACACCTCAAGAAAAAATTGTCATTATCGACAAAGGAACTGAAAGACCTTATTCAGGGGAATATACCGATCAAAAAAAGATTGGTATCTACACCTGTAAACAATGTGATGCTCATTTATTCATGTCAGAAGATAAATTTGACTCCCAATGCGGATGGCCAAGTTTTGATGACGAGATTGATGGCGCCGTAATTCGAAATCCAGATGCAGATGGCTCACGAACAGAAATTGTTTGTGCCAATTGTAACGGACATCTTGGGCATGTATTTCTTGGAGAAGGATTTACCGAAAATAATACAAGACATTGTGTAAACTCCATCTCATTAAAATTTATCTCACATGAAGAGGATAAAACAGATCGAGCCATTTTTGCTTCTGGATGTTTTTGGGGTACAGAATATTATCTTCAGAAAGAAGACGGTGTCATCTCCACAACTGTTGGATATATTGGCGGGGAAACAGAAAATCCCACCTACCAGGAAGTCTGCAATAAAAACACGGGCCATGCCGAAGCAGTTGAAGTGATTTTTGATCCGCAGTTAATTTCGTATGAAAAATTGACTAAATTATTTTTCGAAACTCATGATCCCACTCAGGTAGATCGACAGGGTCCTGATATCGGCAATCAGTATAGATCCGAGATTTTTTATACAAATGATGAGCAGAGGGATATCGCCACGAAACTAAAAAATATCCTTATGGAAAAAGGATTGGACGTGGCAACAAATATTACATCAGCAACGACTTTTTATCCAGGCGAGAAGTATCATCAGGATTATTATCAAAATAATGGCAATTTGCCATACTGCCATCGCTATATAGAGAGATTCTAAAAATGAAAAATAGTAAATATAAACTTCCTCATTAAAGTATCATTCGCTTTGATTTCTCATTCACTTTGAATTCTATATTTCCCTCCACCGAATTTTGATAGTACATTCATAGATTACCATATTGTTAATTATGCCCACCGAGGCTTAATTTTAATACTCTGATTTACGTTTATGAATATACTTTTTCTTCTAATAATATCAAGTTTGTCTATTGCGGCAGTCTTTCTTGCCGCCTTCATCTGGGCAGTGAAAACAGGTCAGTTTGACGACCATCAAACACCAGCGATCAGGCTTTTATTAGATGATAAAAAAGGGAAAAATTAATCACAAATTAATGGAGATCAATATGTCGGTGGAGACCTTCCGGTATGATAATACTATTGTAAAAAACTTTGCATTTGCCACTATTTTATGGGGGGTAGTCGGCATGCTTGTTGGGTTGTGGATCGCTCTTGAAATGGTATTCCCATCATTAAATCTTGGACTCAGTTTTATGACATTCGGCAGATTGCGGCCGCTTCACACCAACGCCGTTATTTTTGCCTTTGTGGGTAATGCAATGTTTATGGGGATTTATTACTCATTGCAAAGATTGCTAAAGGCAAGAATGTTCAGTGATTTTCTGAGTAAAATTCATTTTTGGGGATGGCAGGGCATCATTGTGTCAGCTGCACTCACCCTTCCTCTAGGTATAACCACAAGTAAAGAATATGCTGAACTGGAATGGCCCATTGATATTGCAATTGCAGTTATCTGGATCGTTTTTGGTATCAACTTGCTGGGTACAATCATCAGGCGTCGCGAACGCCATATGTATGTAGCTGTCTGGTTTTATATCGCTACTTTCTTTACCGTTGCCATGCTTCATGTGGTCAACTCTTTCGAACTTCCTGTTACCTTTTTAAAAAGTTATTCAGTTTATGCCGGTGTTCAGGATGCCCTCGTCCAATGGTGGTATGGTCACAATGCAGTGGCATTTTTTCTGACTACACCATATCTGGGTATGATGTATTACTTTTTACCAAAAGCAGCTGACCGACCTGTTTTTTCATATCGATTATCCATTGTCCATTTCTGGGCGCTGATATTCTTATATATCTGGGCTGGTCCTCATCATTTATTGTATTCAGCATTACCTGACTGGGTTCAGTCTCTCGGAACGGTATTTTCCATCATGCTCATCGCCCCTAGTTGGGGTGGTATGCTAAACGGCCTGTTGACCCTGAGAGGTGCCTGGGATCGCGTTCGCCAGGATCCCATATTAAAGATGATGGTTGTTGCAGTTACTGCTTATGGAATGTCAACGTTTGAAGGTCCAATGATGTCCCTTAAAAGCGTTAATGCCATTTCGCATTTTACCGACTGGACCATTGGGCATGTACATATTGGTGCCCTGGGTTGGAATGGCCTTCTTACATTTGCTATCCTATATTGGCTGATTCCAAGATTGTTTAACACCAAACTTTATTCTGTAAAACTTGCCAACATTCATTTTTGGGTATCAACACTTGGAATTGTATTTTATGCCATACCTCTATACTGGGCCGGTATTACTCAGAGCCTGATGTGGAAACAATTTACCGCAGATGGATTCCTTCAATATCCCAATTTTCTGGAGACGGTAATCCAGATTATACCTCTATACGGGATTAGAGCAATTGGCGGGGCATTGTACTTATCCGGTATGTTTATACTTGTTTATAACTTAATGAAAACGGTTAAATCTGGTAGTCTTATTGCTGAAGAGGAAGATCAGGCTCCAGCTCTGACCACACCTGCAGCCGCATTGGGAAAAAACGAATTAAAACACAGATGGCTTGAGAGACGACCGGTTCAATTTTTTGTATGGGTTGTTGTTGCTGTAGCTATTGGCGGTATCATCGAAATTGTCCCCATGCTCATTGTCAAAAGCAATGTGCCAACCATATCCAGTGTCAAACCCTACACTCCTCTTGAGCTCGAAGGCAGGGATGTATATGTGGCTGAGGGTTGTTATACCTGCCATTCCCAAATGGTGAGACCATTCCGGTCTGAGACTGTGAGATATGGTGAATATTCAAAATCTGGTGAATTTGTCTATGATCACCCTTTCCAATGGGGATCCAAACGCACCGGTCCCGATCTACACAGAATTGGCGGTAAATATCCGGATGCATGGCATTATAATCATATGATAGATCCGCAGGCTATCTCTCCGGGAACGATTATGCCCTCATACCCATGGCTTGAAAATAATTATCTTGATACCGATGTGACCGCAGCAAAAATCCGTGCCATGCAAAAGCTTGGTGTTCCATACGAAAAAGGATTTGATGCACTGGCATACGACCACATGAAAAATCAGGGTGATGAAATTGTTGCTAATTTAAAATTGCAGGGCGTTTCCCATGCAGAATGGAATACTGAGCTTATCGCCATAATTGCCTATCTGCAAAGACTGGGAACCGATATAAAGGCAAAATAATACGATGATAAGGCATATATTTTCTCCAGAATCAGGGGTGGGGGTATTCCCAATTATTTCCCTGATCATATTTTTACTCATTTTTGCAGGTGTCATGTATTGGGTGGTGACAATGAAAAAACCATTCATCGAAAAAATGAGCAGTTTACCATTAGACAGTGATAATATTTCACAGAAAGGGAAATAGGAGTGGTAAAAGAAAAAGATGTATTACTAGATCATAACTATGACGGGATCATGGAATTGGATAATGATATGCCGCCATGGTGGTTGTATCTGTTCTATATTACAATTGCCTGGGCTGGTTTATATTTTATCTATTTTCATGTTTTTGGAATTGGTGATTCCCAGCATGTCAGCTATATGAAGCAAATGAATTTATCTTATACCGAAGCAGGTAACGGTCCGGGTGCTTCAGGATTTGGATACCAATCACCCCTATACTCAAATGATATTGATATGACGCCAAGGCTGAGAAAACAACTTGGTCAATTTATTGGAAATGAGATATCGTTTTCAGATCTCATAATTGAGGCAAAAAGAAAAGCATCTCCAGATGATTTGAACAAATTGAACGATATATTTCCCACATCATATGTGAGCGCTTCTGATTTTGATGATAACAGCCAGACCGGTAATGATATAGACTGGATCGCTCTAACCGACGAAGCATCTCTGACCTTAGGGAAAAATGTTTGGGATAAAAATTGCGCCGTCTGCCACCTACCAGATGGAGGGGGAAGCATTGGCCCCAATATGACAGATGAATACTGGATTCATGGTGGAGGTATTAATGATATCATTAAAATAATCAAGATAGGTGTGCCGGCTAAAGGCATGATCCCATGGAATACAACTCTGTCACCAGATGCCATCCATCAGGTCAGCAGTTATATCTTAACATTGCAAGGTACAAAACCTGCCAAAGCAAAAGATCGCCAGGGAGATTTATACCAACCCTAAACACAGAAATATCTCACTGAATTTTATAAGCCGGTTGGAATTATTAATCTGATCGGCTTATTTCTTTTAAGTAAATTTTCCAATGAGATTTTGCCTTAAAAATTAACAACATGATCGATCCACATATCACAGGTACAAAAGATTCAGGAGAGTATAGAGATCATCTCTCAACAATAGACAAAGAAGGTAAGCGGATTTGGATATATCCCAAAAAGCCAAAAGGAAAATTTTACAATGCCAGGACATGGGTAAGTTATCTATTACTGGCAATACTGTTTTCCGGTCCCTTTCTGACCATCAGCGGACATCCTGTTTTGTTGCTGGATATCCTAAACAGAAAATTCTACATTTTAGGATTCCGATTTTGGCCGCAGGATCTTGTTATTTTTGGTCTGGCGTTTATCGCCCTCATCATATTCATCATATTATTCACAGTTGTATTCGGACGCATTTTTTGTGGATGGGTTTGCCCTCAGACCATTTTCATGGAGATGGTTTTTCGCAAAATCGAATATCTTATTGAGGGCGACGGGAACGATCAGCGGAGATTAAATAATTCGCCCTGGACCAGTGAAAAAATATTCAAAAAATCCCTCAAACATATCATTTTCTACTTTATTGCTTTTCTAATCGGAAACACCTTTCTGGCCTACATCATTGGCAAAGATGAATTGATTAAGATAATCACCGAAGCTCCAAATGAACATATTGGTGGTCTATTCTCAATGATAGTTTTCAGTACGATGTTCTATATTGTATTCTCATGGCTTCGGGAGCAGGCATGTACTCTTATTTGTCCATATGGACGTTTACAGGGTGTACTTCTTGACCAAAATTCAATTGTTGTGCATTATGATTTTTTACGCGGTGAACCACGGGGAAAGGGAAAGAAATCCCGCTCAGACGAATTAGGTGATTGTGTAGATTGTCATCTTTGTGTTCGGGTATGTCCTACAGGAATCGATATCCGCAATGGCACCCAGCTTGAATGTGTCAATTGCACTGCCTGCATTGATGCCTGTGATGCAATCATGGATAATATGGATCTGCCACGGGGATTGATCCGGTATGCATCATATAATTCTATAAAATCCGGTGTTAAAAAAATATTCACTACCAGGGCGGCCGGATATTCAACATTGCTGACAGTTTTAGTCATTTTAGTATCTGCCCTATTATTTATAAGAACACCAATTGAAGCGACTATTCTGCGAACACCTGGCATAATGTACCAGGTATTGGATGGTGAAAGGATTCAGAACTTATATAATATCAAAATCATGAATAAAACGTATAACCGTATGCCAATCAACCTGGAAACGGTGGGAAATACTGGAGAAATTGTCATGGTATCCGAGATGGTGGTTGAATCCGATTCCATTTCTGAATCAGCATTCTTTGTAATTTTACCCGCCTCAAATATTAATGGTAAACAAACCGAGATCAGTATTAATGTATATGCTGGTGAAGAGTTGATCACAACAGTTAACACAAGTTTTATAGGACCGGAGAAATAATATGAAAGCCCCCAGTTTTCTAACAGGCCTAATAATATCAATCATTCTTTTCCTGATAGCTATAATTACATTGGTAATATTTACGATGACAATTGATGAAAACCTGGTGGTGGAAGATTATTACAGTCAGGATTTAGTCTATCAGGAGCAATTGGATAAGGCCAATCGAACTGCAGCATTGGGAGAGACCTTTATTATCAAATATGTACGTGGAAGTGGTGTAAAGGTGAAAATAAATGATAAGTTTATCAACGATATTATCATTGGAAATATTGTGTTTTACCGACCATCAGATAAAAATTTAGACAGGCAAATAAATTTAGAACTTATAAATGGTGATCAATTTATTAATACCAGTACATTCGAAAATGGATTGTGGGAAATCCAAATCTCCTGGTCAATGAATGATGTGGATTACTATTCAAGTCAAAAAATTATAATTAACTAATGGACCATTTAGTTGAATCTCCAATTTTTAGATAAGTATCTTGAATCAAAAACAGGCTCAGAAGCTGGCTTCCCGTTTGGACCGGAGGTAAAAGTTTATAAGGTCTCCGGTAAAATGTTTGCGTTGATTAGTATTGAGGCAGATCCACTCAGAATAAACCTGAAATGTGACCCAATGGATGCCCTGATTCTTAGAGAACAATTTGCCTGTATTATACCCGGTTATCATATGAATAAGGATCACTGGAATACAGTTATTCTTGATGATTCCATCCCTGTTGATACCCTGAAAATTCTGATAGATCAGTCCTATGAACTCATTATTGCCAAACTGCCGAAATCCAAAAAGAAAATATTATCTCAACAATAAGTTTGTTTCCAAGATTGTTATTCAGCTCTAATTATTGCAAATAACAATATTGTAAAACCAGATCGTCAAATTGAGAATACTATATCATATTGGTATAAGGATTATATATAATTCTCCACCTGAATAATTTTCGAATGAACAATCGTTATCTTGTCAACCAAAACTTAAATCTTATTATAAATTTATTTAACTATTGTAATTACAATATATAACAAGAATTATTTAAATGATAATGGACCAAAACTTGTCAAGTATGAGAAATTAATGATTTGATGGTATGGTTTTTGTCGAATAAATAGTGAAAATGGTTAATTTTTGGGAACAATCAAGTTCCCGCTCTTTAGAAGCGAAACTCAAAATTGATAATTGGAGCCGGACCGCAAGGTTCAACACAAACTCTCGAATTCAAATAAACACTCTCTAATTATCTCCTTCCAAACACAAGCCCCGGAAACGGGGCTTCTTCTTTTAAATTAATTTGAGATTTTAAATTTTATGGTGATGAATAATCCAGTTAAAATGATAAATCCGCCAATAAAAATATTCAATCCGGCAAATTCATGGAAAATGAACATGGCGGCTATTGAGGCAATAACCGGTTCGCCAAGGGGGACTGATGCCACCGCCGTCGGGGGAACGAATTTCAAGGCATAATATAAAAGACTATGACCAAATATTGTCGGGATTAACCCAAGTAGAACAAGACCGGTATATTCCATCCCTGAAAAAGAATACATTTCTGCACCAGAGAATATAGCGACTATAAAAAGGGTGACTGCTGCCCAGAAATACAATGACCTTGAATAGACGATAGTTGTCGTAGTTTGACGGATTTTATTGGTCAGTAGATAAGTAATACAAATCCAAAATGAACATGTGAGTGACAGCAAATTGCCTCTCATGTGGACAGATTCGAAATCAAAATCATTCCAAACAATAATTATCAATCCTACGATGGCAATCAGGATTCCGTTCACAAGACCGGAGGACAATTGTCGTTTTAATACAAGTTTTTCGATTATCAATGTGAAGATGGGAGCCATAGTTGCCAGGAATGTAGCATTGGCAATAGTAGTCAGTTTGAGGGCACCAAAAAAGAACAAAAAATGAAGTCCAAGAAAAAAGCCAGAAAGGGCTGTTAACCATCGGTTTTTATTTGACAATTGGCTACGGGGTATTGACAGGCTATATATCCAAAGAAATATACTGGCTGTGAGCATCCGCCAGAATGCCAATGATACAGCAGGGACATCAAATAACCACCGTGCAATAATCGATGATGTACTCACACATAACAATGCCACTATAAGTATAAAATTGATTTTTGTTGTATTTTTCAATCTTGTGATTATTATTGCTGTAGTTATAATAAAATGTCTAAGAACACCAACTCAAACGGAGGGTGTTTTCTTCCAGAATTTCCATTTTGATTTGGATGAAGCCCCGGCATCGATCTCCTCTGGATCACTTTTTATAAATAGTCCTTTTATGTATCCCCAGGATTGCTTCCATGGTGTCGAAAGGAGGGGAAGTACATCATCAGAAAGAATGAATTTTACATAAACAAAGAAGTCGCGTGTCACTTTTTTATAGGCAGGCAGTTGTTCTTCAATATTCCAATAAGTAAAAGTTCGGCATCTTTGGATGGTAGCCTTTCCAACAGCTGTAGTCATCACTCCGGCACCGGTTCCCTGTATGATATCATCGGCGGTTTTATCTAATATCGGCAAGTTTGCCATCAGTCGCTGTGTAAATCTTTCGGTATAGCTGAGGATATTTACAGTTGCCACCATTTTCACAACATCCTTAAAAATTTCGTAAGTATGCCCAATGGTCGGACGTACATTGTAAATCTTTATCAATTCAAAAAACATCATGCCGTTTCGATACACAACCAGGTAAATATCCGCTGCTTTGAAAGGCAGCAGCATAACACCAATCATGGTATCCCTGACTGTATTTTTAACGGCGATTTCGGCAAGCTCATCCAGTTCGGATAAAGCTGGTTTAATTAAATCGGCTTCGATGGATTCTATCAAATCGTCGAGAGCATCAGGTGAATTTTGAATTAATGAGTATTTCTCATCATTCAGCCGGGTCTTAAGCACACTGATGATTGACTTATTGATATTGTTATTATTTACCAGAGATTTGGCTATTTTTATCAAATATTCAATATATTCCTTTTTATAGGCGGAAGAATGCTTTCCTTCAAATTTTGATAATTTTGGTGGTTTGGGAGAAGTGGGAAAACTTCTCATCAATCGATAGATTTTCCAAATACCCCATAGTATAGACAGCGAAATAATGATCCCCACTGACCAGGCCAGAATCGGGTGAATGGAAATGAGTGTCTGAATCATTCGGATTATTTCTATAATCAGTATAAAAATAAATATGGATACGGTAAAGTAAGCCACCCTCTTGAGAATTTTCGCTAAAATTCTTAATTGGTCATTGAACATATTTTCAATCTTCTTTCTTGACTAGTTTTCAAATTATTTATGTCATTTGCCTGAAAAATTACAACTGATATGGATTTATATGTACTATAGGTTTCTCTTGTTCAAACGCTTTGAAATTAGATGTAATTGCAAGGTGGGGGTGATTAATAAGCTATCCAAAAACGTATTATCAAAGAAATCGTCTTATGCCGAGAATGTAGATTCTATAATTACAATAGCAGCTCATACTATTGGCGTATATCTTATGTATGTTACAGTAATTATATTGGAATCTATTCAACATCATTAACACAACGGATGGAGAATCCTTTGCGTTTTCTTTTCATCAGGATGCTCTTTAATATGGTGTTTCTGTCAGGCCTATGGTTCTATTGTTTATTTATCGGTTTAGCTTGGTTAATGACATTTTACATTATTCCATTTATTTAAATTGCTGAACCTTCCCTGTTATCCAGAACATCACGAATCTCATGTGAAAATGCGTTAATTCCTATTGGCTTATCTAGAATTTTTAAAATACCGGCTTTTTTCAAATGATCACTACTAATTATACCTCTATTTCCCGTGATAATAATAATTGGTGTACCAGATTTTATCTTTTGAATTTCGATAGATAATTCTACTCCAGTCATATCCGGCATGGTAAAATCAGTAAGCACGAGATCATATTTATCAGGTTGATCCCGGAATGCATTTAATGCTTCGAGACTGCCAGAGAATAAATCCGATCGATATCCTAACTCTTTTAATAATCTCTGAATCATGTTTCCAACAATTTCGTCATCATCCACCACCAGTAAACTCTCGTTTCCAACGGCTAATGAAGTATCTGTAATCTTATCAGTCTCTTTTTTTGAATATACGATTGGCAAATAAACCTTAAAGCAGGTTCCTTCACCAGGTCTACTTGAAACATCAATATTGCCTCTATGACCCAGGATAATCCCATGAACAACAGAAAGCCCTAAACCGGTTCCTTTATCAACTTTTTTTGTTGTGAAGAAGGGTTCAAAAATATGTTCGATTACAGATTTAGTCATGCCAATTCCGGTATCACATATTGAAAGGCAGGCATAATGACTATTGTTAAGATTCGGAAACTTGTTTTGAGTACTTTCGTCGATTATCACTTGTTTTAAATCAATCGAAATGGTACCGCCTGATTCCTCCATGGCCTGCCAGGCATTAGTACAGAGATTAACGATGACCTGATGTATTTGAGTAGCATCGGCGATTACATTTCCGCATGAATTGTCGATATCTTGTGTGATTTCAATAGTTGTGGGAATTGTAGGACGCAATAGTTTCATTGCTTCAATTATTAAAAATTGGAGCTCAATAGGATAACGTTCTCTTTCATCCTGTTTGCTAAATAGGAGAATCTGATCGACAAGGTCCCGGGCCCGATTAGCGCCATTTAGGATTTGTTCAAGATCTTTGTATAAAGTTTCATCTGGGTCCATCTTTATCATTGCCATTTGCGTAAAACCCAAAATTGGTGTCAGAATATTATTAAAATCATGGGCAATCCCACCGGCGAGGGTACCAATGGTTTCCAATTTCTGTGACCGACGTAACTGAGCTTCAAGAATTGCCCTGTCTTTTTCTTCCTGCTTACGTCTGATAACGGTAGCAATTTCGGTAGACACATACTGCAAAATATCAAGATCGCCCTCAGAATATAGATTTTCGTCTGTATAACTCTGCACTGCCAGGGCTCCGATTACAGTGTCTTTTGTAATTAAAGGAACACCAAGCCAAAGCTTTGAATCGGTACCAAAGGTTTCAACATCTCCCTTTTTTTCCAATACTTCAGATATTTCATCATTGGCAAATAATGCCCGACCAGTTTTGATAACGTAATATGTATATGTTTTTCCTGCCGGATAAGATAGATATTTATCATGCGTATCTTCTGAATAAGGTTCTGAGATTGTGTGAGTAGATTTATCATATAGACCTACATAAAAGTTGGTGGTATCGATCACACTGTGGAGAATTTCTCTGATTGATTTTAACAATTCTTTCAAATTCGAGGCCGAAGTAGCAGTATCGGAAATCTGTAATAACACTTTGTTTAGTTTGTCCAGGCGTTTTCGTTTGCTGATATCACGATTAATTGAGATGCAGGCCTTTTTTCCTTGGTATTCAATTGGAGTAAGGACAATTTCCACCCAGTATTCAGTCCCATCTTTTCTTCTTTTCATTTCAGTAGTAGTAACCGGTTCACCATTTAGTAATTTGACATCAATTTCTAAAAAGCTAAGATCACCTGAACCTTCAACAACAAGAGAATTATCCATTTTCATTCCGATCAGTTCATCTGAACTGTATCCAGTCTGATATTCTGCAGATGGGTTAACTTCCAGAATAATTCCACCATTCTCACCGATACCACAAACAAAAACAGCATCCCCTAAATCATAAAAAAGTCGTCTGAATCTTTCTTCGCTCTCCTTCAATAATAGATCTGCTTTTTTGCGGGCAGTTATATCTCTCCATACAACATGGATAAAATGCCCTTCTGGGAGAGGGACAGATGTGAGAAGCACTTCTACCGGGAATACCTCACCATCCTTTCGTTTATGATCCCATTCAAATCGATGACTCCCAT
>Ga0209685_1000831_pt1 | contig 16610 bp, 11 predicted proteins | sample SaaInlV_DNA_120m_FD_184685 | JGI IMG/M metagenome (GOLD analysis project Ga0209685, IMG submission 184685) | Marine microbial communities from expanding oxygen minimum zones in the Saanich Inlet - SI075_LV_DNA_120m (SPAdes) (version 2) | ecosystem: Environmental > Aquatic > Marine > Unclassified... | reverse complement strand
TACTGTCATTATCTGAATCAAAAATTGACCGTGCAGGTTAATATTCTCCTCGATGCAGAGATGCGTATCCGAGATGCACAGAAAATTGCTTCTGCAGCACGACGTAAAATTGAACAAATTACAGATATCGACTCAGCCGACCTCCATCTTGAACTCGATGACACCTTGTGATTATTGTTTAAAACCGTAGCGGGGTACGGCTTCCGAAACCAATTAATGCACCTTGTCAAGATTTGGTAGCCCCGATCTCCGTATCGGGGAAATATTTGCGAAACAATTTAAAATACCTTGTCAAGATTTGGTAGCCCCGATCTCCGTATCGGGGAAATATTTGCGAAACAATTTAAAATACATTGTTAAACTTTGGTAGCCCCGATCTCCGTATCGGGGAAATATTTGCGAAACAATTTAAAATACATTGACCAACTTTGGTAGCCCCGATCTCCGTATCGGGGAAATATTTGCGAAACAATTTAAAATACATTGTTAAACTTTGGTAGCCCCGATCTCCGTATCGGGGAAATATTTGCGAAACAATTTAAAATAACATTGTCCAACTTTGGTAGCCCCGATCTCCGCATCGGGGAAATATTTGCGAAACAATTTAAAATACATTGTCCAACTTTGGTAGCCCCGATCTCCGCATCGGGGAGGTTTTAAAGAGCAACGTTATTTACCAATATTCCCAAAAAATACCACTCTCTATTGATTTGAAGATGTCGAAAATTCCTCAACGATGGCATGAAGAAAACCAATGGTATTTTGTGACGGTGGTGACTTTTGAAAGAGAACGCTGGTTGGGAGAAGAGCATTATGCCAATTTGTTGTTGGAATGCTTCCGTGACGAACGTAAAATGCTTTCTTTTCGTATAGGTGCATTGACAATTTTACAAGATCATTGGCATGGTATTATGCGTCCACAAACCGGACATCTTGGCGAGCTCATTGGATCCGTTAAAAAACGGATGTGGCACAAACGCAGGAAACATGAACCGAAGGTGGGAGAGATTTGGCAACCGCGTTTCTTGGATCACCGTTTACGAAATCCCAAGGATTTTGCGGAACATGTGAGGTACATCATTGAAAATCCAATCAAGCATAATGTTACAGATAAAGCTCAGGATTGGCCTTGGACCTTTGTTCATGATCATCCATTTGGGTAAAAAACAAATAAAAGGATGATGAAAAGATAGGTGTTGAAATCAACGGAACGACGTGTCCCCGATACGGAGATCGGGGCTACCAAACAAAAAGGTGATAAAAAGATAGGTGTTGAAATCCGCAGAGCTGTGTGTCCCCGATACGGAGATCGGGGCTACCAAATAAAAAGGAATTTAAAAGATAGGAGTAAAACTTCACCGCAACCGGATGCCCCCGAAGCGGAGATCGGGGCTACCAAATAAAAAGATGATGAAAAGATAGGTGTTGAAATCAACGGAATTGTATGTCCCCGATACGGAGATCGGGGCTACCAAATAAAAAGATGATGAAAAGATAGGTGTTGAAATCAACGGAACGACGTGTCCCCGATACGGAGATCGGGGCTACCAAATAAAAAGGAATTTAAAAGATAGGTGTGAAACTTCACCGCAACCGGATGCCCCCGATACGGAGATCGGGGCTACCAAATAAAAAGGATTATACAAATACATGAGTTGAACTTTAGAACGGTAGCCCCGATCTCCGTATCGGGGTTTTATAAAGATGCAGAAGACTCAGAGTTCATTTAAAGAACAAACTCATAAACCTGCAGGTTACGGATCATCCGGGTTTTCCTGCGTGTTTCGATCTCACCTAAATAACGCAGCGGCATTTCGAAGCGTTCATAAAAATCCGCTAACCCTCCTTGACATTCCTGAAGTTCACAGACAAAAATCCCACCCCCTGTTTTCACGTCCGTAATCGGACTCCAGAGGTTGCGTTCCGGTTTTTCAATACTGTGCGGCCACGGTTGGTTCGGTAGATAAAACGATAAAGCAGCGCTGAGTTGATACTCTCGTGAAACAATGTAAGCGATGTTAGGCAAGCCTTTTTGAACCAGCAACTGTTGGAGTTGCTCACCGGTTTTATCCCAGTCAAGCACACGCGTCAGCCTGTCCGCAGCAACATCCATGGCAGTATTTTGGATTAATTCCGCATATTGCACAAACTCCTGCGTTGTCAGAATTTTGCTCAAATGTACGTTGTATTGAGCTGCGCTGAGGTGACGTTCACTTTTATTCCGTAGAGTTTTCAGCGTAGATTCCGGAAGCCCCTTGGACTGCAGATAATCATAATTTTTAAGTTCATAGGGCATCCAGTCAAACAATGGATTAAGCGCGTGAGTGATGACTGTTCCGGTCAATCCGACATTGATTAGAATTCCAAGAGCCAGTAAAGCGTAAAGGGTTTTCTTTTGGAATCGCCAGAGCAGTTCATTACCCAGCAAAACAGCGATTCCCAAATAAGCCAGGTTGGCCCAGTGAGGATCCGCGATTGTACCCTTGAGGCTCATTAGTGTGAAAAAGAGCAGCGGAAAAATGGAAATCACTGTAATTACTGATTCCGGACGATTTGCATGAGCAAGGTGATCTCTCACCCACCAGATTCCCAGCCCGCCCATCAGGGCCCATAAAGGAGAAAACAAGAGCAGATGTCCAAGCGTAAATGCTAAAGTATTTTCGCCAAAGTCAGCGCCGGAAGTTCCTTTGCCTAACTGCCAACGGAATGAAATCCATTCGTGCTGAGCATTCCATAAAAGCACTGGTACAAAAATCGCGAGTGAGATAATTCCTGCGGCATAAAGCCACGGATTCAAAATTTCTTTGCGAGTTTTGCGGTAAAGTAAAAGGTGAATAAAAAGTCCTATGTAAAAAAGCAACATGATGTACTTTGAAAGTGCGCCTAAACCTGCCGCAATACCAATCCAGAGTAACCATTTTTTTTCAGGCTGCTGATGAAAACGTATCAGCAGAAAAAGCGCCGCCACCCAAAAAATAAGAAAAGGCTGTGTAATATGCAGAAAGATACTACCGAGGGTGAAATAAGGCATACTGCATAAAATCAGCAGCGTTACCAATGCAGCCTTTGTTCCATACAAGCGAAATGTGCCGGCGTATGTCAAAGCTATGATGCTGATTGTCAGCAGTTGTGAGCCGACTTCCAACGCGGTTTCGGTATTTCCTCCAATCAGGGTGATGCCGCGGATAAGCCAGGCAATCATCGGAGGGTGTTCATAATACGAAAGACTCAGATAGCGTGACCAAACCCAGTGGTCGAGCATATCGGGATGAGGATTCAAGAATTGATTAACTATAGCGAAAATCAAAAAATGAATAACAAGGATAATGATTGCCGGGGCGTGTTTCAATTTCTATAAATTTAAGCGTTAAAAAATGTGCTCAGGCACTAAGGCGTTGAGGTACAAAGGCACTTAGGCACAAAGGCACAAAGTTTAAAAGTAAAAAAAGGCACAAAGTTTAAGAAGGTAGCCCCGAACTCCGTTTCGGGGAAGAGTCAAGTAGGGGCACGGCGCGCCGTGCCCCTACACATAATTATCACCTTCCGCTGCTCAGGAAAAAGTTTCAGGCAAAAACAATGGACTGCAGATCGAGGTGCCTGCCCGACCATTGTGCGAGCTGTTGACAGAGCCAAAGTCGGTTTCCGCATTTTACAAGATCTTCATCCATGACCATCACATCTTCAAAAAAACGTGTTACGACAGGTTCAATTTTACGCAGCTGCTGCAGATAATTATCTGGGCTCCAGAGAGCTTGAGAATCACTGTTGAGAATAGGCTGCAGCGCGGTTAGAAAGTTCTTTTCTTCGCTAAGATCTAAAGCCGATTCGTTCAGTTCTTCTGCAATTCTGTCAGCATATTTATTGCTGATATTTGCGGCACGTACGATTGCTTCGACAGATCTTTTGAACATGTCTGTCTCAAGATGTTCACCTAGAAACTCAGCAAAACTGAGTTGTTCAATTGCTAAAGCAGGTCTTGCTGTTTTTTCCTGCTTGGACTGAATTGCTGCCGGAGTTTTGAGAACCGCGTCTATCAGATCGTAGCGTATTCCACGTTCCTGGAGAAACCAGCGTTGACGCTGAAGCAGAAAATCCAGCAAATCATTTTGCAGTTTTGTGAGATCCAGAGCTAAATCCTGCTGATCATCAAGCAGACGAACCGCTGCTGAAGTCAATTCCCGCAGGTCCAGCGGAAGTCGTAATCCAAGGACAAGCTGAGTGATCCCCTGCGCTGTTCTGCGTAAAGCATACGGATCAGCCGCACCGGAAGGTATCATGTTCAGCGAAAAAGCTGTGGTCAGCAGATCCAATTTATCAGCAAGTGCAGTCGGAACGGATTCCGCGTCTTCCGGTAAAAAGTCTTTTGCGTTACGCGGATAATAATGCTGCCGAATTCCACGGCAAACTACAGCATCCTCATTTTTCAGCATTGCGTAATTTTCACCCATCAAACCCTGTAATTCCGGAAACTCCTGAACGAGTTGTGTTTCCAGATCAAATTTGCTCAGTTCAGCAATCCTGCGTACTTGCTTTTGCTGAATTTCACTAAACTCCAGTTTGCCTGCGATAAAAACACTCAGGTCCGCAATGCGCTGAACACGTTGACCCTGCGTACCACGCTGTTGAAAAAAGACTACATTTTCTGCTTTTTGGCGGAACTCATCCAGTGATTTTTTCTGATCATCGAGGTAGAAAAAACGAGCGTCACTGAGTCGTGCACGCAGTACTTTGGCATTGCCGCGTCTTACTGTGTCGAGACCGTTACTGTTTCCGTTGCGTACAGTAACAAAATGCGGAAGCAATATTTTTGCAGTTGAGTCTTGCTTTTCATTTTTACAGAAAACCGGAAAATATCGCTGATGCACAGCCATGCTGGTGACCAGAACTTCACTCGGTAGTTCGAGGAATTCTTCTTCAAAATCTCCAAGAAGTACAGTCGGCCACTCTACCAAATTCGTGACTTCCGTCAGCAGCTTTTCATCCAGTTCAACCACGAACCCAAATTCCTGCTCCAGTGTTTTGATTTGCGAAACTATCGATTCACGCCGCTTTTCATAATCAGGCATCACATTCAAATTTTCCAACTGCTCTTGATAATCAGCTGCATCTTTGAGCAGGCTTTTTCCGGAACTGAGGAAGCGGTGACCGCGTGTTTCGTTTCCTGCTTCAACCATTTCCAGTTTCAGCGGAACAACTGTTTTGTTCCAGAGTGAAACTATCCAACGTATCGGTCGGATAAAGCGCATCCGGTATGAAGCCCAGCGCATATTTTTTGGAAAATTAAGTTGCGAAATCCACTTCTCCAACTGTGCCTGGAGCAGTTCCGGAACAGGCTGTCCTAATTCGATACGCTGCACAAAAAGATAGTCTTTGCCTTCATATTCCCGAATCTGCAGGTCTGCAGGTTCAACCCCGTTTTTTTTAGCAAATCCCAGCGCTGCTTTAGTCCAGTTATTATCCTTGTCTTTTGCAATAGCAGCCGGAGGTCCTTTGAGCTCAACGCTGCGATCTTCCTGTTTATCCGGAAGTCCATTAATTTGAACAGCCAGTCTTCTAGGGGTAGAAAAGGTGCGCAGTTCATCAAAACTCAACTGATGGTTTTCGCAGGTTTTCTGCACCAGTGATTTTAATTGTTCAACTGCAGGCAGAATCATCTGCGCAGGCATTTCTTCAAGTCCAATTTCCAGTAAATAAGTATTCACAGCAGTAATCAAATTAATTGTCAGGAGTAAGTTCTTCCACCCATTTCCGGGCAGCATCACGGTCATTCATCAAAGGAAAACCGAGTTTGCAGCGTTCTTCAAGGAAGAGTTTTGCGATATTTTGAGCAAGGTTACGCACCCTTCCGATGTAGGCCGCACGTGCAGAAACACTGATTGCACCAGCTGCATCAAGCTGATTAAAAGTGTGGGAGCATTTTAGCACATAATCGTAGGCCGGAAAAACCAGCTTTGCCGCCAGCGCACGTCCCGCTTCCTGTTCATAATCATTAAACCAGCGGAACATCAGTTCTGTGTCTGCAACTTCAAAAGTGTATTTTGAATGTTCAAATTCCGGCTGCCGAAAAATTGAAGCGTAACTGACTCCTTTTGAGTATTCAAGATCAAATACGTCTTCAACATCCTGTAAGTAAGAAGCAATTCTCTCGATACCATAAGTCAACTCAGCGGAAACAGGTTGACAGGCAATTCCGCCGACTTGTTGAAAATAGGTAAATTGTGTGACTTCCATACCGTCGAGCCAAATTTCCCAGCCGAGACCCCATGCGCCTAGAGTCGGTGCTTCCCAGTTATCCTCTACAAAGCGAATATCGTGCTGCAGCGGATCGATGCCTAAAGCCTCCAGCGATGCGAGGTAAAGTTCTTCCACATTATCCGGTGAAGGTTTTAGAATTACCTGATATTGATGATGTTGATAAAGGCGGTTTGGATTTTCACCGTAACGTCCATCAGCCGGTCTTCTCGAAGGTTCGACATAAGCCACATTCCATTCTTCCGGACCAATCACGCGCAGAGTGGTCATCGGATTCATGGTTCCGGCACCGGTTTCAACATCGTACGGATTCATCAGCATACAACCCTGACTGTGCCAGTATTGGTTGAGCTGCATGATGATATCCTGAATTGTAGGTGAACTATTCATGCTGCTTTTTCCGGAAGAGTTTGAAACAAGTGACGGTCACGATATAAAAGTTGTTTAAGAGAAACATGCAGCCAGCGCAGCGCGAGATTATTTTTATTTTTCATGAGTAGAGCAGCATCTGTTTTTGCATGTTCAATTATTTTATTTTGCTCATTAAAAACAGTTTCTGCCTTTTCTCCCTGCTCAATTGCCTGCCGGCAAAGATTTTCCAGGTGTGCACGTGCAGCGGCAGTAACAATAAGGTTTTTCGGTTTTAAATAAGAGAGGATCATTTTTGTGTTAAATTGAGTTAAATCTTCCGGCTGCTGAAACTTGAAAGGGTTGATCCAGAGTTTTCGCTGAACTTTGCTTAATTTAAGATTCAGCTCTGCAGCAATATTTTCTTCTTCACAGAGCAAAAGCGCTTTTGACATTTTTGCTTCCGCAGCATTTTCTGCAGCATCTTCCCAGGTTGTACTTTTGGAAAGTGCTGCAATCAATATTTTGGAAAATGCATTTATATTTTGTAGGACATCCCGTTCCTGCTCGTAAAGCATTTGACTGCTTTCAGCCTGATGAATTGTACTTTCGAGCGCTTTTTCCTCAGTCAATAGATATTCACGCATTTTTACAAATTCCGCTTTCTGTATGGGCAGCACTGCAGAATTTTCCGCTATTTGTAAATCATTCAGCTCAACAAAATCTTCCAGCGCTGCAAGAATTTGCTGCAAATCCGCAGACCAGTCAATGAGACACAGCTTACTCTTTATCTCAGGTGATTCGTCCAATTTCAACCAGTAGACGGTATCTTTCTGCGGCAGCAGCGTGGAATCAGTATTAGTCTGCAGTTTAACATTCGTCCAGCCGATCTCGCTGAATAGTTTTTCGAGTAAAGCATTTACTATCAGATATTTCCCTGAACCGTGTACTGCTGCTTTTATATTTTTATTTTGCTGATGCTCTTTCTGCCACCTTTTGTGCTCACCCTTCATCTGCTCAATGAAACGTTTGAAAGGTGGATTTTTTAAAGTGCATTCGTCAAGGCGGATTAAATGTTCAACCTTTATATTTTCGAAATTCAGCCTTTGTATTGAATTGAAAGGAATTCCCGGAAAAAGGTAACAGCCTTTTGCTTCACGTAAAATCCCTACTGCACGTTCCGGAAGAGCTGGTTTGCCCTGCTTACCTAAAAATTTCTGCAGCCATATTTCCGGAGCTAAGTCTCCATTTTCAGTTTCAAATTTCTGAATGTTGTTCAGTGGAATCAGCGTATTCAGCGGAACGTCACTTGCGGATTGACGTACCAGGATTCCGAAATGATTTGTGTAGTCAATTGTTTGAAAGTCATTGTCCAAACGTATCCTCGGAAAACTGCGGATGTGATGAGTCAGCAGCATCTCAGGAGCAGAAAGCCGAAACTGCATCTTGTTGACCAGTTCAAGAACTGGCTGCAGTTTTAATAACGCCGATAAATCATGACTCAGATCGTCAAGCACCAACACATAATTCACATTTTTTGCAGAATTATTTTTTAGTTCCTCCAGTAATTTGAAACAGACTTCCGGAGTTTCAAACGCACCCGGAGAAAATAAAACCCAATCCGCGTTGAGTTTTTTCAACTCTGCAGACGCATACTCAAATTCTTTTGAGCTTATTTCCGCTGCAGTAGCTGAAACTGAATCAACGAACAACTTCCCGTTCAATTGATGAGGAAGCTGTTTCTGTAACTGCTTAACTAAAGAATCCCAGTTTGAACTGGCAAAACCAATACCGACAAGTTGCATCTAACAGATTAATTCAGACGGTTTTAGAGGCGAAAAAAGAAAAGCCAATAGTACCATGTTTTCATGAGGATGTAAATTTTCTTGACTTATCAAAGCCCAAAAATAGAGAATGAATTGTAAAGAAAAATAATGTTTAAATTAAGAAAGTAGTTTGTGAGTGATCAAATCAAAGGGCTGTGCTTCGCATTGCTCGCTATGTTCGGAGGAGGGCTTTACGCAATTCCATACCGTTTAAGTTTAGATACAGTTGCACCTCTGCCTGTTATCTGGGGTGTTTTCCTCTGGGCATTTTTGTTTTCCCTGCCTGGCGCCTGGTTTGCGCGTCATCAAAATAAATTCTCCTGGAAAATTGCAGGTATCACCCTTGCCACTTCTCTGGCAGGTCTGCTGGGCAATTATGCCATTTGCCAGGCTTTGAGCCAGGCTTCTCCGACACTGTTGATTTTAGTCACCAGAATTGAAATTATAATTGCGATGCTGCTCAGTTGGATGTTTTTGAAAGAATTTGTCAGCATCAGAGTCTGGATGGCAGTAATAGTAATTATCGCAGGTATAATCGTGATGAAAATGGACTCGCTGAGTTTTGAACTAAAAAATTGGTCTTCATTCCTCTGGGCTGTTACGGCAGCTTTCAGTTTTGCGTCGATGCAGGTAATGGCCAAAAGTATTATACATGAAATAAATCCGCAGGTTTTGAATGTTTCACGTTTAGCAGTGGCGCTTGTTATGCTCTGGAGTCTGGCGGAAGTAAGAAGCGGGGTTGCGGATTTACAAAGCAGTGAGTGGAAATGGTTAGCGCTGGCTGCCTTTTGTGGACCTTTTATGGGCCGTGTTTCTTATACTTATGCTTTACGTTACCTGACTGTTTCAAAAGCGGTTATCATTGGTTCTTTTTCACCGGCCACAACACTTATGTTTGAGTTCCTCGTTTTTGGTTCACTCATCAGCAGCTTTGAAGCATTAGGCGGAACAATAATGCTGGCGGGAATTCTCTGGGTTTTCCTTCCTGGATTAAGCAGGAATGGAAATGCTTCAGAAATAAAAATAAAATGAACTCTTCAATTCACTGTTGATGAAACCTTAAAAAGTCTAACGGGAATTCTTTTTTTTCATTCCCACTTTCGCGGGAATGATAACTATTTACGAAGCCATCAACTGTTAAACAAACTAGTAAGGAATTTCAATGGAAATAATAATCATGGGCGGCGGAGTCGTAGGTGTTACGACTGCGTATCAACTGCTTAAAGACGGTCATCAAGTGACTGTGCTTGACCGTCAAGCTCCCGGAATCGGCGGTGCGAGTTACGGTAATGCCGGGCTGATTGCCACCGGACACTCTATTGCGTGGGGTTCTCCAAAAGCATTAAAAATGTGGTTCAATTCCTTATTCCATCCGCATCCTGTTTTCCGCATGAAATTTCAGGCTGATCCGCAATTTATCCGCTGGGGTTTGAAATTTCTTAGCCAGTGTACAAATTCAAGAGCCAAAATAAATTCCTTGGCGAAACATCGAATTTCTGTTTATTCTCAGAAAAATTTGACAGAAACTGTTGCAGATACAGGTGTTCAATATGAACAAAATACTAAAGGATTGCTTTATCTTTACAGGAATCCGGAAGTACTGGCTGCAGGTACAGAACACGTGAGTTTACTGCAGGAAGCAGGACAAGAACTGGAAATAGTTGGAAAAGAACGTGCGTTGGAAATAATTCCGGAACTGGCAGATTCTCAGGATCAAATTGCCGGTGGTGTCTTTTCTCCAAACGATGAGTCCGGAGACTCCAGAATATTTACGGAACAGTTGATGGAGGTCTGCAGGTCAATGGGAGGAACTTTTGAATCAGGAGTTTCGATCGAAAAGCTTGATGTATCCGGAACTGAAATAAAACGTGTTGTCACCAACCGCGGTGTTTTCAGCGCTGACCGTTATGTGCTCAGTTTGGGCGCATGGAGTCCGCTACTTGTACAAAAATCATTAGGAGTCAGACTTTCTGTTTATCCGGTGAAAGGTTACTCCATCACCATTCCCGTAGAAAAAGGACATACTCCTCCGCGGACAGGCGGTTTACATGAAGAAGATTTGCTGGGATTTTCACCGATGGGAGACCATTTCAGGGTCAGCTCTGTCTCAGAATTCTGCGGTTACGATCTTGGACATACTCCGGAAGATTTTGAACATCTCCTCAAAACCGCAAAAAGACTTTTTCCAAATGCAGGAAATTACGACAAAGTGGAATTCTGGTCAGGCTTTCGGCCGATGACTCCTGAAGGAACTCCAATTCTCGGAACGGGGCGTCACTCAAATTTATTTTACAACACAGGACACGGACACTTAGGTTGGACTATGTCATGCGGAACCGCACGTCTTACAGCAGATTTGATTGCTGGTAAAACCCCCGAAATTTCAATTGAAAAAATGGGTGTTCGTTGAAGCTAAACTTCAACGAAACACGTTCCGCGGTTTTATTTCAGCCGGCTCAGGCTTCCATAACGTAAGTTCCGGGTGCATCAGCCAGTGGAGGATATTTGCTACTGCCCATTTTTGGAGGAGGCACCATCTTTCCACAGCGCTTGCTGAGCCAGTTTGTCCAGTCTTGCCACCATGTTCCGGGTTTTTCTTTTATATTTTCTTTCCAGGCATCCGGTTCAAGAGCAGCATTGCCTTTCCCGACCCAGAAACTGCGTTTAGGCGGATCAACAGGCGGATTTACCACACCGGCAATATGACCGGCAGTTGTGAGCGCAAAGCGTACCGGACCTTTGACCAGGGAATTTATTTGATAAACCTGTTCCCAGGGTGTGATGTGATCCTCCGCGGCAGCCACACAATAAAGCGGCTGTTTGATACGTCTCAGATCAATTGGATGTCCCGCCAGTTCAAGATCGTCAGGTAGACGTAACCGGTTGTTGACGTAATATTCCCGTAGATAGAATGTCTGCATCTTTTCCGGCATCCGGGTTGCGTCATCATTCCAGTAGAGCAGATCAATCGGCGGTGGTTGTTTTCCGAAGAGATAGTTGTTGACGAAATAGTGCCAGATCAGTCCGTCCGGACGCAGCATCCGCATTGTGTTGCCCATCTGGCTGCCGTCAAGATAACCCTGTTTTGACATCTCCTCCTCAAGATACTTCATCGAATCTTCGTTGATGAAACTTCCAAGTTCTCCCGGTCGTTCAAAATCAACCAGCGTTACCAAAAGTGTCCAGTCCTTGACAGTCATCCCTTTAGAATTGTCAGGATGATTTAGCCATGCCATTGCTGAAGCCAGCAGAGTTCCTCCAATACAGTAACCGACTGCGTGAACCTGCTTGGATTTAGTGATGTTCTTTGCTACTTCTATTGCCTCAAGCGGCCCCTGTGTCAAGTAATCATCCATCGAAGTATTCCGCATTTCCTTAGTAGGATTCTTCCAACTGATGACGAAAACAGTATAACCCTGTGAAACAAGATTAAGGATAAAACTCTTCTTGGGCTTCAGATCGAGGATGTAGTACTTGTTGATCCAAGGAGGTACGATCACTACAGGAATTTCATGAACCTCATCTGTCATTGGAGCATACTGGATAAGTTCAATTAACTCATTACGGAAAATCACCTTGCCCGGCGTATTGGCGAGATTGCCGCCGACCTCAAATTTTGTTTTGTCAATCATTTCCGGTAAGCCGTCCCGCTGCTGATCATTCATCCAGTTTTGCAGTCCGTTTCGCAGACTTTCACCTTTTGTTTCAATAAATTCATTGATTGCAGCAGGATTTGTCCAGAAGTAATTATTGGGAGAAAGTGCACTCAGCATCTGTTTAGACCAGAAAGTAGCATCCTCTTTTACTTTCTCCGAAACACCGGAAGTTTCACTGATCTGCTGCTCCATCCATTTAGTATATGTCTGGTGGTACTCACGTATCCACTTGAAATACGGCAGTTCCTCAAGCTTACTTTTTGCATCAGCGGATTTATCTTTATTTTGGCTGTCCAGATAATCCTGCCAGATACGCGTGTTCATTTCACCTATCTGCTGAGTCCATGACTGCATTGCCTCGGAAAATTGCTGTGGGTTTTTAGTCCAGGCTTCGGCCACCTGTTGCATGGGTTTCATCGCTCCAAGTGGATCTCCTGGAGAAAGCATGGAGCTGGTCTGATTCACCATCTCTGAAAACATTTCCTGCAACTGTTGCTGGGGATTATTCTTTTTGGTATTTTCGCTCATCATTAACTCTTTCGCTTAATTAAGCAGCATTTGCTTTCATTCTTACAAAGTAGTCAGCTTATATTATCCTTGTGCAGGAATGAAGTTCAGCGATGCTTGCTTCGATTTGTTTTGTCTGAATTTAGAAGGGGGAGTTTGTTCAAAGTTTGTTGTCTTGACGGATATTGCCCAGGATAAAATTTTTAAAATTGTACCTGGTTGGAGAATACTTGAGCAGACCGCAAAGACCTGCTCAAGCACTTCCATGTTGATTCGCTGGTGCCTGTTAAAACCTGCGTGCTGCAGAATCCCAGGCAAAAGCTTTCAGCAAGATAATTTTTCTTTGATCCTTGCTGTTTGATCAGAGGGTGTGAACACCCATGCTGATGCTCAAAAGGCTTAATTATGCAGCAGCAGTTTTTGCGGCATCAGCTGTCTTTGAGATAAGTGCGTCAAATTGTTCACGCAGCTTATCAGCACCGCTGGTGTAGTTTTTACGTAATTGGGAAGCCCATTCTTTTTCTACATTAAGCGTGCTTTCGAGACTGCTGTCGATGTTTTTCTCCAGCATTTCACGATTCTTATTTGCCATTTCACTGACGTTGCTTTGATAGAGCTTCTCTGCATCTTCCATTAACTGTTTTGATTCAGGCCAGTAAGTTTCACTCATCTTCAGTGCCATGGACTTGAACTGCTCCTGCTGATTCTTCCATTCTTCTGTCAGGTTTTTTTCCAATTCCTGCATATGCTTGCGTGTTTCGGAGATACTTGACTCCTGTGCGGCGATACCCTGCTCAAATTTCGAAAAGGTAGTGTCAACTGCCTGCTTCTGCCATTTGAGGAAAGTCTCCATACCTTCTGTAGCTGCTTTTTGTGCGTTTTTTGTGAATTCGGTTGTGTCAATCATCTTATCCTTCTTTTTCTCGGGTTTCTAATTTAGGCAGGTCCATTCTAAGCGGTTCCTGTTTGTTGCTGTACAAGATAAAATTATATAGTTTTTCAGTAAATAAATCAAGACTTAACTAAGTGGTGATTTTTGATTTGCTGCGCTGATAATTTGCTATTATCCAGTTTTTTAAACACTGCCAACTCGGCAAGTAAATGAGTACATAAATTGGTCAGGCCACCTACTGTTTATCTGATTATGATTTTTTTCTTGACATGCCTTTCTTTTTACCTATAATGACCGGCAAAGTAAGTATTACTGCATGATGTAAATTTTACATTGACAGTCATACAACTTTGAGGAGATTCAAGAATCAGTTGATAATCTCCACTAGCCTTAATGGACTTAAGTGGCTGTACAGTTTTTTGCTCTACAGATTCCACACCGCCTTGTAAAATTAAAAAATTTGCGAGGGAAGTTCCTGAGGGAAAATCGTTGACACCTCATTTTACGTGTGGTAAGTATTTGGTATGAGGTGAAATAATTAAACTTGGCTGTTTGTGTTATATGATCGTTCCAAGTTTATCTTAATTATTCATAACCAAGGAGAAAAATGAGAAAACAGATAATCAGAAAACTGGCGGCATCAGTCGTCTTTTTGGCATTGCTAGGATTTATTGCAGGTCCTGTGCATGCGAAAAAAGTTTTACTAAAGGTTCCAATCGCTTTCGCAACCAAGTTGCCGGGTCTTGGAGAAACCATAAAATGGCTTGGCGACCGTACTGCTATTCTCAGTGGCGGCACAGTTAAAATGAAAGTATACGAGCCGAATAAATTGATTGCGCCTTTTGAGATTCTGGACGCAGTTTCAGCAGGTAAGGTAAATGCCGGTTATACTACTGCCGGATACTGGTTTGGTAAAATGAAAGCAGCAGCTTTGTTTTCCGCAGTACCTTTTGGACCGGAAGCACCGGAATATCTGGCCTGGTTGTGGTACGGTAACGGAGCAAAACTTTATCAGCAAATGTACGACGATGGTGGATATAACGTAAAAGTGCATGTCTGCGGAATTATTTCACCGGAAACCTCGGGTTGGTTTAAAGAACCAATCAATGACGTCAGTCAGCTCAAAGGCATGAAGATGCGCTTTTTCGGACTTGGCGGACAAGTGATGCAGCGACTTGGTGTTACGACCAGTCTTCTGCCTGGTGGAGAAATCTTTCCTGCACTGGAAAAAGGTGCAATTGATGCGACTGAGTTTTCGATGCCTGCCATCGACAAATTACTTGGTTTCCACAAGTTGGTCAAATATAACTATTTCCCAGGCTGGCATCAGCAGGCTACAGTATTTGAACTGCTGATCAATAAAGACACCTGGAACGGAATGGATAAGCAACAGCAGATGGTTGTTGAAATGGGTTGTCGCGCCGCGACTGCTCACGCACTAGCCTATACTGATGGTATGCAGTTTGCGCAGATGAAAGAAAACGTTGAGAAAAATGGTGTAAAACAGATGTACTGGTCGGATGAAATGCTGGCCACCTTCGAAAAAGCCTGGATGGAAGTTGTAGAAGAAAACCGTGCAGCTGATCCCGGATTTAAGAAGGTCTGGGACGATCTGGCTACATTCCGTGAGGGATATGACCTTTGGGAATCCCATGCTTTTCTCCCGCGTGCAGAGCGCTGAAAAAAGCTGAGACTTCATCTTACGAAACCCTGGAGAAATCCGGGGTTCTTTTTTTATATCGTGAATGGGGGCGTACGACTTAACAAATAGTGGTACGCTCTTTTTTTTGCTTAAAAAAGCTGAGCAAAATTTCTGGTTGACACTGAACCTGAGGCAGGAGTTAAGTGGCATGACTGAGACTACAGAACAATTTGATGAATTTTTAGAGCACCAGCGTGAGTTGAAAGATTCAACCAGCGGTGTTCATAATATAATTGTTGATACTATTGATCGCTTTATCCTTTCAGTAGGTCACTTTATTGCCTGGTTCAATATTTTATTGATAGCAGCGATTATCCTCAACGTGATTTTACGTTATGGAGGAAGGTATATGCAGCAGGATCTGGGTATAGAAATGGGTTGGCTCTTTCAGGATCTTGGAGGACCAAAGCTGGAAGAACTGCAGTGGCATCTTTATGCTCTAACAGTAATGATGGGCCTGTCATATGCGCAAACTACTGATTCACACGTCCGTGTTGACATAATCGCCGAAAAATTAAGTGAGCGAACGGTGCGTAAATGGGAAGTGTTTGGAATAATATTTCTGCTGTTTCCTTTTATTTATATCGTCTTCATTCATAGTCTTGACTTCGTTGCAGATGCCTGGAGAGTCAATGAACACTCAGATGCTCCACTTGGTCTTCCCTGGCGTTGGGCCATCAAGTCAGTAATTCCCATCAGTTTCTTCATGCTCGCGCTGGCGACCTTTTCCAGACTGCTGCGTGATGTAATATTTCTAATAAACGGAAGTGGTTCTACCACTAAAAAAGACGCGGGAGTGAACTAAGATGGAAATAAATGATTATCTAGTCATTGCAATGTTTGCCAGTTTTGCAATGCTGCTCTTTACCGGATTCCCAGTAGCATGGGTTCTTGGTGGTGTTGGTGTGGTATTCGCCGGTGTTGGTTACTATAGTGATATTTATCTGGACACCATGACCGGTCTTGATTTCATGACCCTCGGGATGGTAGTCAATCGGGTCTACAAAATCATGGACAATTGGGTGCTGGTAGCTCTGCCGATGTTTATCTTCATGGGTTTGATGCTGGATAAATCCGGCATTGCAGAAAAGATGATGCATTCGATGCAGAATTTATTCGGAAAAGTACGTGGAGGACTTGCTGTTACGGTAACCGCAATCGGTATTATTCTCGCTGCTTCTACCGGTATAATCGGTGCTTCTGTGGTTCTTCTGGGGCTTCTCTCACTACCAGCAATGCTTGGTCAGGGTTATGATAAATCTTTGGCCGCTGGTACAGTTTGTGGAGCAGGAACCCTGGGCATTCTGATTCCACCGAGCATTATGCTGGTCATCATGGCGGATCAGCTGGCTCTTTCTGTAGGTGACCTTTTTATGGGAGCAGTCTTTCCCGGTTTGATCCTCGGAACGCTTTACATTAGTTATATC
>Ga0209685_1000770_pt1 | contig 17693 bp, 19 predicted proteins | sample SaaInlV_DNA_120m_FD_184685 | JGI IMG/M metagenome (GOLD analysis project Ga0209685, IMG submission 184685) | Marine microbial communities from expanding oxygen minimum zones in the Saanich Inlet - SI075_LV_DNA_120m (SPAdes) (version 2) | ecosystem: Environmental > Aquatic > Marine > Unclassified... | reverse complement strand
ATGGTGTACCTGTATTTATGTCTACGCAAGTGGGCACAGGTTCAACAGAGAAAGCTTTCTTGTTCCAAAAGGATGCACACGTATTGGCTACACAACAGTCTATCCGTACGCAGACTCAGTACAAGCAAGAGAAACTAGCTGACTTATTTACTGCAGATACCATTTATGGTTCTAAAGTAGTTCGTCCTGGTTCAATCCAAGAATTAACTTCGTAGTAAGTTGATTTAACTCTAGCCCTTCTTAAGTGAGGGGCTTTTGTTAAGTTTACTTTAAGGAGGTGATTCATAATGAAGTTATCTAAAAAGAAAAGATTAGCACTAGCGGTTAAAGCTATGAGAAGGAGAATGAACTAATGTCGATTGATAGAGGTCACGGAATTGCAACATCATCAGTACTAGCAGACAGCTATGACTTAGATGGAATTATCGCTAAGTATGAGCAGTTTGCAGATACTTACTTAGGACACAAGGCAGTAGAGCCAACTACAGATGATGATGGTGATGCCCTTATCGTAGGCGCTCTATACTTCAATACTGTAGATAATGAACTTAGAGTATATGATGGTACTGATTGGCAGGCTGTATACGCTGGTGCGCTTAAGGTAAACAACTTCACTGGTGATGGTGCTACTGTAGCTTATACATTAACTACTGCTCCTAATAATGAGAATAGTACACAGGTATATATCGATGGTGTATATCAACAGAAAGATACTTACACTACCGTAGGTGCTGTTCTTACATTCTCTGAAGCTCCTCCAACAAGTGCTGGTATCGAAGTAATGATTATCTCTTCTTTTGAGGTAGGTATTACAGATGCTCAAAACGTAACTTACTCTCAAGGTGGCACAGGTGCTTCTAGTAGAACAGTAGAGAACAAGCTACAAGAAACAGTATCAGTTAAAGACTTTGGTGCTGTGGGCGATGGAGTTACAGATGATACAGCAGCTATTAATGCAGCATTAGCTGCTTCTGATAATGTATTTGTACCTGCTGGTGTTTATAGTGTTACCAGCACTATCGTTGTTGGCACTAGTGGTAAGCGTCTTGTTGGAGATTCCCCTGCTCTGGATAACTATTATACGGATGCGGTGAGTGTTATTCAATATAACGGAGTAGCCTCTAACACAACAGCAGTTATACAGCTTGGAGGTAACGCTGTAGGAGCAGAGCCTTCTACTGCTGGTAGTAATAATCAGCTTATAAATCTACATATTGATGCAAATAGTTTAGCAGGGTTCTGTGTGTATGGTACTTACGCTACAAACGGTAGTATAATTAGAGATTGTTCTTTTAGATATTCATTAGAATATAACTTATATATAGCTAGGTCGTGGTACGCAACGTATGAAAATCTAGTATCACATATATGTAGAGGAAAAGGATTAGCATTTGGTATGCCTTTAATACTGCAAGATGGAACAGATTACAGTGGTTCGTGGATAACATCAGCACCACTTCAAATGAACCAAACTATGATTAGCAATGTTAGGTCGGCAAAATCAGGTCGATATTATGCTGTAGATAATCTTGGCACTTATGACCCTACCAACACTGCTCATAGAAGGCACGGTTATGGTATTGGTGCGGGTATAGGAAATGGCTTCTCTTTAACTGATTTTCTTTCTGAAAATAGTGGTGGTGTAAATCTATATTTGTACTCAGGCGGGCAACCTAAGAAAAATGTAACTCGTGGGTATTTAGAGTCGAGTTGTGATGGTAGTGGTTTAGACATTACCTCTACACTACCTAATATAATTATAGAAAACTTGGTAGACTTTGCATCTGGTAGCCTAGAGGTTAAGGATATATTTTGTAATTTTAATGGTGGAGGAATACTTCACACAGGTGCGCTTACTGGTTACGTATGGTTAAGAAACCTACATCAACCTAGATTTATGAGTAGTTTAGATGGTGTAGGTTATGTTGCATTAAACGCTCACCTTCTGAAGGATAGTGTTTATTGGGGTTGTGGTTTTTACAATACTATCGAAGGTTTAATGTCACCATCAGGGTATAAATCAGGCATAGACACAACGGGTACTTTTACAGTAACCTGTTTACCAGGCGGTGCTAATACAGCAATTTATGTTAAATCTAATGTCACTACATCTAATGGTAGCTATACCTTAACTTATACAGATGGCACTACAGCATCCTACGCTTACCCATCACCAATGCCTACTACTGGTTTTGAGTTGCTTCGAGTGGTTACTAAAGCGGTTGTTTCTATAACCAGAAGTGGTGGCGCTGGAACAGCTACTGATAGTGTTACTTTTAAAGTTTTAAGTACACCTGATACAAGCATATAAAGGAGATTATTATGTATAACAGTGGAAATTCAAGTAAGAATGTAACAGGCGCATCAATAGTAGATGGCACTGTTGAAGCCGCAGATTTAGCAACTGCTGTCAATAGTGATATTGCTGACGGTGTAGCAGGTAAGGCTACAGCAGACTTAGCACTACCTAAAACAGGTGGTACTATGACTGGCAATATAACGCTAGGCACTAATACAATTGATGGCTTAGAAATTAACACAACAGCCACATCTAACCTAGGACTAGGCACAGGTGCGGTAGATAGTATTACTACTGGTGATAATAATACAGGTGTTGGTGATAGTGCTTTAACATCTAATACAGAGGGTATTAATAATACAGCTATTGGTTATCGTGCTTTATACTCTAACGTCATAGGAACTTACAACTCAGCTACTGGTGGTGATGCTTTGTTCTACAACACAGGCAGTTATAATACAGCCAGTGGTTATAGGTCTTTATTCAACAATTTAACAGGTATTAGTAATACAGCTAGTGGTTACAGGTCTTTATATTTAAGCACAGGCGATAACAACACAGCACTAGGTTCTTTAGCAGGTGACAACATCACAACAGGTGATTCTAACATCATCATTGGTTCTAATGTAAACGCTCCATCAGCTACTGCCAATAGCCAGCTTAACATTGGTAATTGGATTAAGAAAGAGTCAGCTAGTAATAATATAAACTTAATAGCAGGTATCACATTCAACGGTGACACAGCAGCAGCTAATGCTTTAGATGACTATGAAGAGGGTACTTGGACTCCAGCGTTCAACCAATACTCTGGGTCTGTTCCTTCATTCACTGGGTTTTCGTCTTCAGGTAAATATACCAAAGTTGGTAATATGGTATTCCTATCAGGATATATAACCTATACTTCATTTACAGGTGGTGCTGGATTTGTAAGAATCGATGGGCTTCCTTATAACTATACAGGGTCTAGCAGTTTATTTACAGGTTCTGTAGATTATGACGATGGCTATCAAAACAGCTCTATTGTTAATGGTACAGATTTAGGAGAAGGTTTAAGAATCCGTAGATACACATCAGGTTCAACTTCAAGCATCAAGTTTGGCTCTGTTGATAATGCAACAACTAATGTTGATGATTTAACTTGGAGTAGCGTGACTAGCTCAGGCACACCTAAGATGTTTTTCACACTAATGTATTCAGTTTAATTCAGGAGAATAAGAAATGGCTTTAACAAAAGAAACAGTAACAGATAAGATTGAAGTGCTAGAGAATGGCACATTACAAGTAAGAACAGCAACACGAGTGCTTGAAGATGGTGAGGTTTTATCTCAATCATTTCACAGACATACATTAGCACCAGGTGATGATACTTCTAACGAAGATGCTAAAGTAGTTGCCATTGCTACTGCTACTTGGACAGCAGATGTAATTGCAGAGGCAAACACAGGAGAATAGAATGGCTTTAACTAAAGCGACACACAGGATGATTGATGGTGCTTCTGTCAATGTTAAGGACTTTGGCGCAGTAGGTGACGGAGTTACAGATGATACTGTAGCTATCCAAGCAGCTATTGACTCATTGCCAGTAAGCACATCAGTAAATGACCCTTCCAAATATGGTACTGGTGGCGGTACAGTATTATTACCTATAGGTACATTTAAGATTAGTAGCCCTATAACTGTTTACCACAACATTACGCTAAAAGGCGCAGGTAAAAACTCATCAGTCATTCAAGTTACAGGTAATATTGATGCTATTCAGATTAAGTACAACTACACCCTATTGAATGATTACACTGTTGGTGGCGTTAGTTTAGAAGGCTTTAAGATTGATGGTAGCACTACTGCAGAAGCAGGCATTACAAATAGATCAGGAAGTGACTCATATCCTATATCAAACTGTAAATTTAGCAGTATAGATATTACAGGATGTAAAGTAGGTATGCACCTATTCGGTGGTTGGAATAACTCGTTTAGAGAAATACATATCTCTGCAGAAGATTACAACTCTGCAACCTCAGAAGGAATTGTTGGATTTATTGCTGAGACAGTTTCGCTTTCTAGCACTTATGGCCCTTCTGGACATACTGTAACCGCACAAGGTGGCAGTGGTGGCTTTAATAACAACTTGTTTGATACGGTTGTCATTCTCTATATGAAGCGTATAGGTATGCACATACGAGCTGTATCAACATCCCATTCTTATACTAATACTTTTCTAAACTGTAATTTCGAGCAGATTCTAAAACAAGCAACTCCACAGACTTATGCTCCTTATACCGATACAACAGTAACCCCTGAAGGTGAAAGCCTTGCTACATTAAAATGGCAAGGTGAGGCAGTAGGCGTTCATCTTCTAGGGCGTACAGCAGGAGTATTAATCCAGACTTGTTATTTTGAGGCGATTCAAGATAAAGATGACGTAAACAATGAGGGTGGAGTTGGTGTAGTTTTTGATGACGTTGGAGTGGAGTTTGCAGCAGGTGCAAGTAAGTCGTACAGAAACCTTATAACAACAAACTTCTTTAACGCAAATGTAGAAAGGACTGTGAATTTTGGTAGATGTGATGACTGTACTTTAATATGTAATGCGGTGTTAAAGAATACAACAGGTTCTAATGCTGGATATTTAGTGGACACAGATGCTTCTCATATTGAGTTTATAGGCGAAAGTACTGGCAATATTGATAGCAGTAGCTCTGATAATTATTCTTGGATGTCTAGTGTATCTGGTCTAGGGTTGAAAACACCAAAAGCTGGCACTGTAGGGACAAGTATTACAGTTGACGTAGGCGCTACTCCAGGCATAGAGTTTTACAGAGATGGCGGTTCGGCTAACTTCTCAGCAATAAAATTTAACAATAGTGATAATTCAACCAATTATGCTCAGATAGGTTTCAACACGAATGAGCTTAGACTTGAAGGCACAAATGTAGCTTCTCTTCACGCAGCAAGTGGTGAGAAATTAAGAGTCAACTCTACTACAGGTGCTACTGGTGGCACAGGAAGTGCTGGGGCAGGCAACCAATATGTTGAATTAAACATAGCAGGCGTACGCTATAAACTATTACACGATGGAACAATTTAAGGAGTAACTAATGAAAGCATTCAAACAAAAGATTGGCGCACACACAAGAGGGACTAAGTAATGAACGAGATTTTAATAAGAAGAGATGACTACCGCTCACCTACAGGTGCTATCAATGCATCAGATACATACTATGCAGGTGAACTAGCGGCTACAACTAATCAATCAGTGACAGTTCCTACAGGAGCAGGTGTAGTAGTCTTCAGTGCTAACGGTGACTTCTATGTACGTTATGATGGCAGTGCAGCAGTGGTACCTACAGGTTCAATCAATGCAGACACAGTAGATTTAAACCCAGGTACTAGAACTCTATCAGGTGTGACAGCATTGAACATCATTGCACCAGCGACCACTAAGATTACTCTAGCTTTCTACAAGTAATTGTGGAACAAAGATTAGACAGACTAGAGCAGGCATCAGCCCGTCACGATGAGCAGATAGCTAAGCTATTCGCACAGATGGGTGATATGAATGTACACCTAACTGCTATTCAGGATACCCTCAATCAGATAAAGTATATTGCAGTCGGTATGATTGTGTACTTCACTCTACAAGAGTTTGGATTCTTTGCTGCCTTTAAGGCGGCTAGTAAAGTAGTTGCTTAGTGATACGATTAGGAGGCACAAATGATACGATTAACAACACTATTCATATCACTGATGTTACTGACTAGTTGTGCTTCCTTGGACCTACGAAACCTAGGTAAAACAACCGTCTCTACAGGGACAGCTTATCTATTAGGTGGTCCTATTGCTGGAGTTACTGTTGGTCTTACTGCTATGGCATATGATGAACTAGTGCCTGATGAGCCCAAGGTTGCCGATATAGAGACGAAAGAACAAGCAGTGGCATACGTAGCAGAGGCGTGGAGTAAAGACATCTTATATGGCTTCCTAGCATTTCTACTAATCACTAACATTGTAGTACCTTGGCTCACTAGAAGACAAGGGTACGCTAAAGCTAAAAATAAATACAAGTCTACTGTTGACAACAATCAAGTTGGCACTTGACAAATAGAGACAAATGTGGTATAATATATACATATAGGAAGGATTATAGATGACGTATAGAGAGATTATTAATTCAGTCTTAAGAAGACTAAGAGAAGACACTATCCCTGCCGACTGGTCAGGAGACTTATATGATTCAAATACTGTTACTGATTACCAAAAGTTAATCGGTGAGTTGGTTAATGATACTAAGAAGAATGTAGAGAGCTACCATAGTTGGAATGCTCTTAGAGAGTCTTTCAATGTTACGACTAAGAGTGGCAATATGCAGTACACTTTAGGTGATGCCTTACGTGGTGCTGGTGTTTCCTTCACAGTCTTAGATGTAATCAATCAGACCACAGGTACTGTCTTAAAGCAAGTGCCTAATGAGTGGATGAATCAACAAGTATTCCCTCTATCTTCTATCGCATCAGGTGAGCCTACTAGTTATGCCTTCAATGGTATCTCACAAGCAAGCTCTTCGAGAGAACCTGATTTCAATATTGACTTCTATCCTGTACCTGATGCTACTCAAGTTATCTCAGTGAATGTGGTAGGCGCACAGACAGAATTAAAAGAAGCATCACAAGTATTAAGAGTTCCTTCTCAGCCTGTTGTATTAGGTGCTTGGGCTAGAGCTGTAGCTGAACGTGGTGAAGATGGTGGTACGATTTCTAGTGCTATCTCTGCTGAAGCTAGAGACTCTCTGAGCCTTGCAGTTCAATTAGATGCTGGCAATATGGAGTATGAAAGAGACTGGGTGGTAACCTAGATGCTTAACGCACAGACAATTGGCTCAGTAGCATTAGATACCATCGGTATCAATGGTCTAGATACACAGACTACAGCTACTGCCCTAGATAATACTTGGTTCACTAAAGCTGATAACATTACTTATACAGCTGGTGGTAAAGTAACTTTCCGTAAGGGTCTTAAACAAGGCACTCTAAATGCAGGTGCTAAAGTAGGCTCTATCGCTGAATATAAAGATGCTAATTCTACTAGACAGTATGTCAGTTACTCAGGCACTATCGCTGAGTTAGACTTAACTGATAGAGATAATGCTTTCATCAATACCTATGCTCCAGCAGGAGTCACTACTTCAGATTGGCAGTGGCAGAACTTCAATAATAAGTTACTAGGAGTACAGGATGGAGGCATTAAGCCTATCATCTTTGATGGTACTGATTGGGAATACTTAGAAAATGTGGTGGATACTACAGCTACAGGAACTACAGTTAATGCTGGTTCTTTTGTTGTAGGTACTAGATATGAAATTAAGACAGTAGGTACTACAGACTTCACTTTGATTGGTGCTGCTAGTAATACAGTAGGCTTATGCTTTACTGCTACTGGCTCTGGCACTGGCTCTGGTGATGCTTGGGAGGGTGGTGTGTTCCCTGAAGGTCTAACTACCTTTGACCCTAGCTGTGCATTAGGCTACTACGGTAGACTATGGGTAGGTGGCATTACAGAAGAGAATGATATTATTCACTACTCAGCACTCTTAGATGAGTCTCAGTGGTGGCACTCTACTTCAACTACAGATGCTGGTTATATTGATTTGAAGACAGTATGGGGTAAAGATGAGATTGTAGCTATCTACCCTTTTGGTGGTAAGTTAGTTATCTTCGGTAAAGAGAACATCATCCTATATAACACAGCTTCTAACACAGCCTTAATGGCTTTAGATGAAGTGGTTGAAGGTATTGGGTGTGTCTCAAGAGACTCTATTCAAGTAGTTGCTGATGATATTATATTCTTATCGGACACTGGCTTACGTTCATTAACTAGAACAGCTACCTTTGATAAGCTACCTCTAAAGGAATTATCTCCTACTATTAAAGATGAGTTAATCTCTAACATTAAAGATAGTACGAATGTTAAGTCTACTTATATGTTTGATGAAGGGTTATACCTATTATCATTTGTAGATAAGAATGTAACTTACGTATTTGATTTAACATATACTTCTACTAAAGAGAGTCCTGTGCTCACAGAGTCACCTAGAGTTACTAAGTGGCACTGGGCTGATGACAGACACCCAGCTTCTATGTCTTATACTGCAGAGTATGGCTTATTAGTAGGACAACAGTCAGGTAGAGTAGCTACTTATGAAGGTTACTGGGATGTAGATTACTCAGGTTCTGCGGTACATACTTATAATCCTTATACAGGTAGTCTATCTACAGTATGGATTGACTTAGGTCAGGGTGTACAGGCTTCTATCTTAAAGAGATTAATCTTAGTAGTATCAGGAGGTCAAGGCACTGATGTAGGACTTAGAGTATATAAGGACTTCGAACAAGTACCTAATATCTCACCTACATTTAAACTTAACCCTACACTATCAGGAATATCTTATCTGTTTGGAGGAGCTACTTCATTGTTTAGGGATAAAACTCTACCTATTACTGATAAGACTAAGTATGCTCCTATCCACGGATTTAAAGAACACTCTGTACCTCTAGCAGGTGCAGCTAAATACTTAAGATTAGAGATGGATGGAGTGACTCAAGGCTATAAAGCTTCTCTTCAATCATTATCACTATTATATAAACAAGGAAAGATACGATGAGTAATTATACTATTGCAGTAGACTGGGCAGGTAAGGATGCTCTATTAGATACAGACCCTAATAAGGTCATTTCAGGTACAGACTTTGATACTGAGTTCACCACAGCTAGAACAGCTATTAACTCTAAGGCAGATGTTAATGGTGATTCAGGTGAGAACTTTGTAGCTAACTTACTGACAGCTACTACAGCTACAGTAGGTGGTGAGGAAGTAGTTACATTAGATACTCCACAGACATTCACTAAGGCACACCCTACAGCCTCTGAAGCTATTACTTTATCTACACCACAGGTTGCTAACCTATTAAATGCTAATGTATTTGATGTTAGTGTACAAGCAGATGATAAGGCTCTTACAGTCTCTAATCAATCTACAGGTGTTGAGGTTAGTTTCATCATTAAGAATACTGGAGCTTATGACGTAGCCTTTGGTGGTGAGTTTAAGTTTAACGGTGGTGAGCCTACAATTACTTCAGGTTCTGGTAAGGTTGACTTAGTGAGATGTGTCTCAGATGGTACGTACTTATATTGTACTATCACTCAGGACCTAACATAATGCCTTTCTTTACTAACGACCCTAGATTAACAGAAGAGTGGGCTGACCCTGGCTCACAAGCTACACAGCCATTAGGTAAAGTGTCTCCAGGTCAATCTCCTCTATCCTCTACTGAAAACTTAAGTGACCCTTTTGGTTTAGGAGGCTTACCTCAGTTATTTCAGAATCAAGGCGGAGCACAGCAACAACAAAGTTTTGGAGCTACGTTACCTTCTGGTCTATTAAGTGGTACTAGTTATGGCATAGGGGGACTACCTCCACAGAATGTCCCTAATGCTTTTGATACTAGAGGCATAACAGGTGGAGGACAAGGTGGTGGCTCTGATTATTCACCTTGGGGGACGAACCCTAATGCTGCTCAAGATTGGCTTAATGCTTCTTCTTGGGAGAAAAGAGTAGCAGGAATGTTTAATCCTCTTGGAGGAGCAGCTGGTTTAAACTTAGCCCACGGCATTAACCCTTTACCTTCAGGAGTTAGAGACTTCTTAGGAATGGCTCCTACTACTAGTTGGTATACTGAATCTACAGACTTCTTTGGTAATCCTTTGAGTGATGCTCAATTAGGAGGCTCTAGTGGTTTTGGTGATGATTATGGCAGTTATGGCTCTCAGTATGAAGCAGACGTAGCTGATATGTATGGTTTTGGTTCTGATGAACACTTTGGTGCTATTGAGGAGAGTTTTAATGATAGCACTTCAGGAGGTGGTTTCACTTCAGGTTATGATGGTAGTTCAGATAGTAATGATGATGGAGGCTATGGTGATGACTCTGATGATGGTGGAGCAGGCTGGGGTTCAGATGATATTTAAAGAATTTAAGGAGAATAGAATATGTGGGATTGGTTAGAGGAAGCAGTAGATTGGGGCTCAGAAGCTTATGACTTAGCGGACACTAGTGACTATTGGTCTTCAGATGTAGGATTTGATACTGATTGGTCTTTAGGTGGCGTTGGTGATTTCTGGGGTGAGAATAAAGATTGGCTCGCTCCTATGGCTAAAGCAGGCTATGGTGCTTATCGCTCAGGACAAGCAGGTGATGAGTATAGAGCTCAACAACAGCCTCTTCAAGATTACTACAATAAGATGTTACCTCGATTCGAGGAATACTATGACCCTGCTAATGTAAAGGCAGGTATCGGTAAAGAGTTCGGTAGACGTTCAGGTATGTTATCTGATATCTGGAGAGAAGCAGACCAACCTAGAGAGGCAGCTTATGTGAGCAGAGGTATGGATAGGTCTTCTACTGCAGCTAGAGAACGTGCAGCTAGTGATGTTCGTAGAAGTAAGTATCTTATGGAGAATGTATTACCTGAGTCTGAACAAGCATATTATAATGCACCTACACAGATGATGAACCAGATGAGAGGAACTACAGGTATGATGGGTGCACAACCTAATATGCAGCAGATGTATCAATCATCACAGAAGAATCCTTATCAGGATGCACTAGATAGATACTTAGTGTCTGTACTTTAAACGGAGAATATAGATATGCCACAAGGAATGTTTCAAACAGGACCATCATTAGAGACTATCACAGCGGAGGCTCAAGTACCTGAGTTTCTTAAGTATCGTCAGATGGCAGCTCGAGGAGCGCAAGAACTAGGTGATGCTACAGCACCCTGGATTAAAGAGAATCTAGGTTATGAATCTCCACAGCGTAAGATGAAAGCTATTGCAGCTAATACAGACTTAAGTGACGGTAAGGCAGTACAGAAGACTTTCAATGCTCTTATGCAGATGAATCCTCGTTCAGCACAACAATGGTTACAGAGTGTTAAGCCTGTAATCAACCAACATATTGAACAACAGAAGATGGCTGTTACTTTAAGAGGTAAAGCTAAAGACAGACGTATCGTAGTACAGAATGGTATTCAATATTATGTAGATACAGGTGAGAGAGTATTACCAAGAGCACCAGGTAAACAAGATAAAACACCTGCTCCTGTTAAGCATATTAATAAGTTTGTGGCTGCAGGGATTAAGGCTGAAATTGATGATGTCTTTGGCGGTAGCTGGAGTAATTGGTTTGGTACAGCTCTTCCTGGTAGTATGACAGAAGAAAGCTTAATTGATTTTATTCATCGCTATACAGAATTAAATCCAGGGGAAACTACACACTCAGTTATGAATAAGATTGTAGAATTTCAGACTTCAAAAGGCACGACTGGATTAGATGCTACAAAACCTATTACTGCTTCAACTCCTGGAGGACAAACAACACCGCCTTCTTCTAGTAATCCTTTCAACGTACCAGCACAGCCTAAATAAATATGTCACAAACAGTATATCTAGATAACGGACAGCCTATTCGAGTAAGTGATGAAATTGCTGATATGACTCCAGAAGAAGTTCAGGAGGAGATGGCTCGTCTTGCAGCGGAGGCTGATGCTGCTGTAGTGAGACAAGACTATTCTGTCCCTAATTATAATACCTTACTCCCAGGAGAAATAGCAGGAGAGCTACAGGAAGTGGAAGCAGGGAACAGAGATTATCTCCCTGATGCTAAATTAGCTGAGTTAAATGATAACTTTAATTCAGATGCACTCTATCAGAGTAACTTAGATACTGAGTACGATAAATACCTAGCAGGTAGAGATAAAGCTATTGCAGAACAAGATGCAGCTAAGCTACAAGAGTGGGATAATTATTATTCCGCCTTTAAGAATAGAAGAGATACTTTCTCTAAGTTTAATGAGTGTAGTATATATAATAAGTGTGACGAAGGTAATGAAGATTATTATGACATAGCTAAGAATACTACTGCTGACTGGAAGTACACAGACCAAGTACATAATGTAGACTTACTTAAGTCCCTGCGTAGAACTTATGGTAACTATAAGAAGTTCGGTAAAGAAGCAGGGAAACCTCTTAGTGATAAAGAGTTAGTCGATATGATGATGGCTGACCAGGCATTCTCTAATGTCAACTTAACTAAGTTAGGTCTTGATGCTGCATCTATGATGAGTATGACTGACCAACAAAAGAAAGACTTTGCTCTACAGTTTATGACTTATGAGAAGATTGCTGCCACAGGTGAAGGAAGTAGAGATGGGTGGTCTCAAACCGCAGATGTTACTAGTGGTTTAATCACTGACCCTGCTAACTGGGGTGTCTTAGCTACATTTGGTGTTACGTTGCTCCCTAAAGAAGCTGTCAGACAAGGGACAAAACAAGGGATTAAACATTATATCAATAAGTTCCTAGCTTCTAACATCACTAGGACTGGTTCTATTACTGGTACTTACACAGGATTGGATAATCTAGCTCGTCAGTCCATTAAGATTCAGGCTAATGTACAAGATGACTTAGATTGGGGGCAGTTTGCCCTAGCTACAGGTATGGGTACTGCTTTAGGTGGCACTATGGGTGCATTAATTGGTGGTATAAGCACTAAATTTAATGACCTAGCTACTAAGTATATGATTAAGAATAAGATTGGTGATAGGGAATTCCTACAGACAATCAGAGATAATGTCAATGATGAGAAGTCCTTATATAAGTTCCTAAAGAATATAGGCTGGACACGTAAGGAAGCTAAGGAAGAGATTTCAGAGCTACATAAGCAAGGCTTTAAGTATGATGCTGCAGAGAAGAAGTGGGTTAGCTCTAATCAAGAGTATAAGCCACCTGTAGGTGCACGTAATACTGAAGAAGCTAGGCACGGTGAGGATGTCAATAAGAATCTACCTCCTAAACCAGTACAACAGGCAGGACAGAAGCAGTTAGATAAAGATTATATTGATGTAGGTAATATTGACTTACAGATTCCTTTCTCTAGAGCAGGACAGAACTTATTTGATTGGGTCAATAGACTAGGTAACACAGTAGGTCCTAAGGTAGCTAGAACTATCTATGGTTCAGACTCTATCTTAGTACGCTCAGGTCTACGGAGAGAAGCTAAGGCTCTCAACGAGGCTATGGCTGCTACTGATATTAATGTAGCTCGTATGTCTAACACATTGAAAGATATGGCAGCGAAGAATGAACAACAACTAGGCGATTTAAATAAATTAATTAGGGATAGACTACCTAAGAATCCAGAGCAAGTAGGTTTCTTAAAGAAGCTAGATGATATTAAAGATAATCAGATGCGTATGGCTTTCAATAATAAAGTCATCACCGCTGAAGATTATATGAAGTTTAAAGCAGATAAGTCTTATATACCTCGTGTATGGAATTCACAACACTTGTTGACAGACAAAGGTGCTGTAGAGTTCAGTGAGTTTATGACTAAGCTATGGAAGAAGGACCCTCGTGGTGCTAAGGCAATCATTAAGAATATCACAGGTAAGTCTAAGGAAGATGCAGAGATGATTATCAATAGTCACTTCGCTCCTGGACGTATCCAAGATATGTTCCGTAATAAGATGGATAGGGAGATTGATGTTCATCGTTCATCTCACTTAGAGTTCGATAGGAAGATTGAATTACCTCCTGCTCTAGAACATATGTTAGATAACTTTATGGCTAAGCCTTTAGATAGATGGTCTAAGTTCTTTGAGGATGTAGTTAAACGTAATGAATTCGCTCGTAGGTTTGGTGCTAAGGACCAGTATATCCATAAACGTATTAAGGCTTTAGAGAAACAAGGTAAAGGTAGAGAGGCTGACCACTTAAGAGAGACATACTTCACTACTATGGGGGACCCTAAGTTCTCTAAGACAGTGAAAGAGAAGATGGACAACCCTGTTATTATGAAGGGCATCTCTAAGATTAATGCCTTCCAGAATCTGAAGTTAGGTTTAGCTGCTATTCCCAATGCTACACAGGCATTCGTGAATGGTACAGTTAAGTTGACTAAGTCTCGTGGTCTAGTTAAAGCTCCTTTCTATGCTATGTCTGGCATTATAAGAGCTATAGTTAAGACTAAAGGTGATATGGCTATCATCAATAGAGCTGGTGTACTAGGTGAGATTGACTTAGCACGTATCGCTACTGAGAATATGCCTCACTCTAGGATTGTAGAGAGGGAGTTTACTGGAGGTCTTCAGTTCTTAAATGAACCTACTAAGTTCTTAAGAGCAGTAGGCTTCACTGGTGTGGAGGAGATGAACCGTAGGGCTGCAGCTATTATGGCTCACGGTCACGTAGCTACACTACATAATAAACTTAAGACTCTAGTAGCTAAAGGCAAAGGGAATAGTCCTAAAGCTAAGAAGATAGAGAATTCACTTAAGAAGTTAGGCATTTCAGACCCACGTAAGGCTGACTTATCAGGGAGAGACTACTCAGTTAGTGGACATATGTTCAATAAACAAGTTAACTTCTCAGGTGAGTCATTCAACCTACCATCACATTGGCAGACACCTTGGATGAAGTTAATGACTAAGTTCAAATCATTTATGTTCTATCAGGCTAGGTTCTTAAAGAGAGAAGTAGCTGATGAGTTGTTCCATAACCATAACGCTAAACCTTTGATTGCTTATCTAGCAGCCGCAGGTATAGCAGGTAATGCAGCTGAGATGACTAGAGCATTAGCTCAAGGTAAAGAGATTGAGAAGAATAGAGGCGCACTTGAGTTATTGATAGCAGGTATTGGTAATGCAGGGGGAGGAGGTTTATGGTGGGATACGATGAAACAAATGTCTGACCAAGGACCAGCAGGAGCCTTCAATATCTTAGGTCCTACAGCTAGTGATATAGCTAATACGATTCAAGATATAGGGAGTGCAGATTTACATAGGATGATTAAGAGAGCTCTGCCTAACATACCAGGTAAGCATCAGTTAATGGATAGTTTTAAATACTAGCAGGCAATAGTCTGCGACAATTAATTACAACAGGAGTAAGAAGATGGAAGGAATGATGACAGGTAAAGTAGAAGAAGGTTCAAATGCTAATGAACTACCACAGTGTAGATATGAAGGGGATGTTATGATGTGTAAGATGCCAGGTACTACAGAGTTTGTAGCTATGCCTGATGACTGGAATGAGATGTTTAGTCCTGCACCTAAGCTATAAGAGATGGGACTACTAAGTGCCGTAGCGAGGGTAGCCTCTAAGAACCTCTCTAAACTATCTGATGATGGTATGAAGGGTTCTGTGGTATCAGGCGTACCTAACTATATCCCAGGGTATTATGGTCCTACAGAAGCCGCTAAGGAAGCAGGAACAAGTGCTATCCTACAGGAGAAGATAGGGGGTTTTGCTGGTGTGGTAGGGGAAGGTATTAAGAATGCAGCTAAGATGCAGATGCCTTACAATCGTGCAGTCTATAGGGATACTGGTGTCAACCGTCCTCTTATGCAGTCACCTAAGCAAACACCTGCTAATAGGACTATGCAAGAGGAAGTAACTGCTAGGGCTTTAGCTAATAGACACATCTCTGAACAGTCAGGGCGTAAAGGTCCTAATGTTTTAGATGAAGTGTTAGAGAGGTCTGCTTACACAGATTACATACCTATGGAGAAAGGCTTCTATGGTGTAGCTAATAAGTTCAATAAAGGAACAGCTAAACAGAAGATTACTAAAGATGAGTCAGCTAAGTTAGAAGACTATATGGCTAGGGTATGGAATACTAAGACCCTAATGGATAGGTTTAAAGGTAAGCCAGGTGAGAAGTTAGGTTTCAAGAGGAACAATAAGTTTGTCCTTAAGAGACCTCAAGGTACTATCTCAGGGAACCATTGGAATGATATGGTTAACCGTTCAGTCTTCAGTAATGTAGCTAGGGATGTCTTCGGTAAGAAGATGAAAGACCCTAAGTCTGTAGATGAATTAGCTGATAGACTAAAGAAAGTTAAGTGGACTGAGGTGGATAAGAAAGGGGTTAAACATAAGAGAGTAGGTGTCCCTGGTATCGAGAAAGATACTGATGGTGTGTGGTTTAGTTTCTCTAAGGCAGGCTCTGCTATTACCGAGGGAGGTGTTAACTTTAGAGTTAAGATTAAACCTGATGGTAATGGCTTCGGTGTTATGTCTGATGAACATAATTTCTTAGAGGTACTCCCAGGAATGTCTACAGCTCTACCTAATAAAGTACTAGCAGCTACCCCTCCTATGCATTTTAACATCAAGAAGACTAGACCTATGCAGACTGGAGGTGCTAAACCTAAGAGAGGAAGACCTGCTAAGCCTAATAAGTATGTTAATAAGAGTTGGCAAGAGTTTGGTCCTGAAGGTAATCAGAACCTAGATGAATTCCTAAATACTATAAAGCCCTCAGACTCCACCTTAAGAAAGGAGAGGCTGAAGGCTCTAGGTAAAGGTGGTATGTTAGGGTTAGGTGCTAGTGCTTTGTACTCTCACGAATAGTGACTAAGGCATCGTCTATATGTAGGTAGCCTACTTCTTTGTCAATCCACTCGCTCCCTCCGAATTCAGTTTTGGCAGGGAGCTTTTTTGTGTGCCACTTAAAATCATAATCATCATCCTCTTCCATAGTTAACGGTGCAAATAAGTATAAGGTCTCACCTTCTTTATTAGGCATCGCCACAGCGTAGATGAACTCGAAGCCGTTGTCTATAGCGTATTGCTTATTCCAATCATACTTCATTTTCTCTAGTAGAGTATCATCATAATGTCTATTCCTACATTTAATCTCTAACATTATACCTAGCTCAGGATCAAAGGCATCATACCTAGAGAACTTATCATCCATCTTCTCAAAGTTATACTGTGCTTTATTTAATAGGTCTATCACTTTAGCTTCATTCATCTCATTACTCCTTTACCATCCCAGCCTACACCGTGTCCAGTACCACAAGTCTTAAAGGCTGGTGTAGACATAATTAATTTAGTGTCACTAGACGTACACTCTGGACACCTCCCGCTCTTCTTACGGTGAGCTATGGTGTTACTTCTAACATACTTATGCTCACAATTGTTACACATATAGTCGTAAACCATTACATACCTTCCTTGTCTTCTTCATTATAATGCAGCCCATCGTTCCCATTCTGTCCTATGATATCTATACGCTCATCGTCCCATACTTCCCCAGTATCAGTAGCTAACTTACCAAGCCTCTCGTAGTATTCCTCATCAATCTTAGCGTACTCTATGGCATTCATAAGAGCCTTAACGATACCTACCTGTACTAGTGCATCAGCTTCATCATCATCAATCTCTACTGTCAGCTTATTCTTGTTAGGTATAGCACCTTCTAGTGCCTCAGGTGGCAGTACAATAAACTGTGTCTTACCTTCTCTAGCTTCATCAACTAGAGCCTGTAGTCCTAGCTT
>Ga0209685_1000720_pt1 | contig 18567 bp, 19 predicted proteins | sample SaaInlV_DNA_120m_FD_184685 | JGI IMG/M metagenome (GOLD analysis project Ga0209685, IMG submission 184685) | Marine microbial communities from expanding oxygen minimum zones in the Saanich Inlet - SI075_LV_DNA_120m (SPAdes) (version 2) | ecosystem: Environmental > Aquatic > Marine > Unclassified... | reverse complement strand
AACGAAGATTGCATTTATTTTTGGTGTCGATAAACCAAGGTTAATGCGCGATGATTCCTCTATCTACCTTGTATTCAACGATTCATTAATAACCACCGGGTCTAGTATATCAAATGATATACTAGAACATAAATGGGAGCATGATGAATTCTTTTTTTGGAGTGTTAATTCTCCGAAAATAATCATAAAGCAAGCACATCAGATAATAAACTTCATTCACCAACGGAAATTAGTTAATACGATTCCACATATATCACACGACAACAATGTATCGTGGCATCATACAACCTATTATGGTACAATTAATCCAATTATATATCCAGAATGGAATCAAAATATATGGCAAATTGAAAAACCAACAAGCCCAACGTACAATGAGATGGAACGCTGGTTCTTTGCATCAGATCACAAATCCCTAGCTAGGTGGAAAGGTAGCATAGACGAGGTTTCGCGCATAGTTGGATCGGGTTGGTTAAATAAGGGAGAAATATACGGTGGATTAACTGGGAATTTAAGTCCATTGTATAAGATCGCAGATATACCGAAAGTCATCTCATAAAATACCCCATGGATGAATAGATATTTTTAGTTGCAATTATCAAATAATTTTAATATATCAGACGAACTTACTTAACAGACATAGGCAATGCCATCATCCATGCTGAATTACCGCAGTCAAAATAACGGTCATGTTTGTTGTTTGCCATATTCTCCCTCCGCATTAAGAGTTTGCATTGCTTGGTTGTCTTTTATAAAAGATCGCAGTGATGTATAATCCATGAATAGTATTTACGCACCCGGTATAGGTGAACTAAATTTAAAAAATTCTTGACACCATCGACAAATGAATGTATCATATGCAAACTTACTTAAACAACAGACATAGGAGAATCTAATGTCAGACACACGCACACTTACTTCAAAAGAAGTTCATAAATCACTGCTTCGCTGTGCTTCCGTAAAGCAACCAGCATTTCTCTGGGGGCCACCTGGCATCGGTAAATCGGATCTCGTTCAACAAATTTCAGATCATCTTAATGGTCATATGATTGATCTACGAATGGGACAATTAGACCCAATGGATCTCCGTGGTATTCCAGTACCAAACAAAGAGACGAAACAGATGGAGTTTTACCCATTAGATGCACTTCCTACTGAGGAACTAGCAGCGAAGCATAAAACTATTGTACTATTCATGGATGAACTTACATCAGCACCACCAGCTGTACTTGGTTCAGCATACCAGTTGATATTAGATCGAAAGCTAGGCAATTACAAACTACCTGATAATGTAGTTATCATTGCTGCTGGCAATCGAGAAAGTGACAAAGGTGTTACCTTCCGTATGCCGACACCACTTGCTAACCGATTTGTTCACTTTGAAATGGGTGTTGATTTTGACTCTTGGTTAGAATGGGCAGTCCACAATCGGGTACATAAAGATATTGTTGGATATTTAACATTCGCAAAGAGTGATCTTTATGACTTTGATGCTAAATCATCTAGCCGTGCATTCGCTACACCACGTAGCTGGACATTTGCAAGCAAGTTAATCCACGACGATGATGATGTTGGTACTATGACTAACCTAATAGCTGGAACGGTTGGTGACGGGATTGCAGTTAAGTTTATGGCACATCGCAAGTATGCATCCAAGATGCCCAATCCGTTGGATATTCTAAATGGCAAGGTTACAGGATTAGAGATTCGTGAAGTATCAGCTATGTATAGTTTAGTTACTAATATGTGTTATGAACTAAAGGATGCGTTAGACCGTGACACCAATACAAATGATTTTCATAAAATGGCTGATAACTTCTTCGGTTTTATGATGGATAATTTTGAAGTTGAACTTGTTGTTATGGGTGCAAGAGTGGCACTTCGGGTATACGAACTACCATTACAGCCAACTAAGTTGAAAAACTTCGATTCCTTCCATGCAAAATATGGAAAATATATTCTTCAAGCAACCGAATAATTAATGTAAGTGAAGTTTGCCTTGTCTTCTAAAAAATAAGGATTAGTCCACGGCAATGTTTTCCTTCCATTTATTGTATGCAGCAACACATTCATCAAAATTGACAACTTTATTCATTTTATCTGCAGTAGTGGTTGATTTAATAGGAATCGGATCTAATAATATTTTCTGCTCACATAATAAATTAATTTTGGCAGATAACTTATCAACAAGAGTAGCTACTTGCTGAACATAGCCATTTGATGAATCAATGCTGGACAGGTATCCACACGCAGTATACTCGGCTATACTTAACCCATATTTTTGTTTAATAGTCATTGATGATGGCGCTATTTCTTGTAATATGTTATCTATGTCCAATGACAAATCTTCATATTCTATCCTTGTTTCAGATGGGAAATAAGTATCAACGAAATCTATATAATCCACATAAAGATTAGAACTATATATGACTGCATTGGTATCCACCGTGAATGCTTTATCCGCATATAATTGCTTACGTTCACGCACAGAATGCACATTATTGCATTGTTTTTCCGGTGGTCTATCCGTTTGCTTCCTTATCGTAACACATAGCATAATCAAATATATTATTTCTCTCTACAATAATAATATTAAAAAAATCTTTTAAGAAATCATAAAACGCAATCTTTTGTTTTGTCGTTTCGTGCCGGTTAATCATATGCTCGTGTATGCTATTCTGCAAACAATCGGAGTACTGATTTGCTCCAAACACTGCTGAATTCGTGCAAACGATTGCTCGTTAATATCCATCCATTGTTTAATTAACCTATTATCCACTAGTGCTATTCCATTTAATAGTTCGTGTGGGTTTGATACACGCGAGTCCAACAGTTCATGTATCCAAAAAGTTAAGCTACGTCGAAGATATGTGCTACCTGTTCCAAAAGATGATAAAATTAAATATGGCTTCATATCAAGTTCTCGGTAATGTCATCGGGTATTAAAAACGACAGATCCTTTGTTACATCATATGGTAACTCAAAATTTTTATAATCAATTGCTTTGTTCTTTGCAACATCTCTGGCAATACCAGAGGTTTCTGATCCTAAAATGATTTCTTGTAAATAATCATAATGCGCTAATGTATTAGGATGATTATCAAATTTATTCCAATACTCATCGTATGCGATATTAAACAATGTATATTCCCACAATCCATCGTATGATTGTGGAATTGATACATTAAACTCCCCATTGAACCTAAATTTTACCCAATCTATCTTATGTAATAGATTTAAAACGTATTTGTTTTTTACCAATTCATCGTGTCGGGTAATATCTTTTTTTGACAATGATCCTTTGTTGTCCCAGGTCACTTGCCATTCTGGTGTTTTTATAGGGCGTGTATCATGCCACGGATTCTGCCAGAATAGCATTGTATACTCGCAACCAATCGCATTTAAAAATAGTTGCATTTGTAAAATAACACTAAAACAAGATACCATCATGTGCGTAATACTTAATTCAAACTCAGGATGTGTTCTGTATAATCCTTGCCATTGTGTATTAGAACATTCAAGTTTTCCATCCCGCCTAGGAAAAAATCCTCGGCAATCATTGGTCGCAATCCATTCATCGTCATACCACACACTAGTTCTGTCATTTCCAGTTAACATTATATACACTGTATCTGTTTTTTTTATATCAGCATTTAATAATTCCCAATATATTGTTTCATTGGAAAGACCAGGCCAAGCTATATTTGTGAGTGGTTCGTTAGACATTCGTGCTAACCAATCACTCCATGTAGGCCAATACCATTTAGTAAAGCTACACCCAAAAGTATAAATCATGTAGCTACTTAGCACAAATAATATTCGCCTATAAAAAAATACATGTGCTAATAAGAGATTTTTGATGTGTTGCGAGTGTTTTTGCTAACATGGTGTTGCTTAAATAACCGTGCGCATAATGACACATATCATTAAAGGAATCTGATATGACCATTCCAATGGCAACTGCAACACCAGGTAACCAGAGTACTCCATTTTCTACTAGCACACGATGTTACAATTATGGATTGTCGTATAGATATTGTACTTGCTTAATTAGCAATTGTCTGATATAATTAGACCACTTTTAATTAACTTGGGTATCAACATGACAACCACTACCGAAAATACCAAATCACAGAAGTTTGAAGATCTCGTAGGGAAAACAGACAAGGAATTGGATAAAAAAATCCGCGAACGCCTAATCGGTGCAAGAGTAGGGTTACTCCTCAAAAACCCATTCTTTGGTAGCATGGCTACACGCCTTACACTCACGAATGCTGATACTTGGTGTGGCACCGCTGCCACCGATGGGCGAAAGTTTTATTACAATAGTCGTTTTATTGATCTTCTAGATAACAAAGAACTTGAATTCCTATTTGGACATGAAGTTTTGCATTGCTGTTATGATCACTTTGGACGAAGAGGTGATCGTGATCCACAACTATTCAATGTCGCAAACGATTATGCAGTCAACCGAGATTTAGTCAAACATAATGTAGGTCGAAGAATCACATCCGTTCCCTGTCTATATGACAACAAATATGATGGCATGCCATCAGAGGAAATATATGATTTACTATATGAAAATGCTGAAAAGATTGACATAAATGACTTGTTAGATCAGATGATCGACGAACATCTTGATGGTGAGAGTGAGGATGGCAATGGTAGCGGAACAGGCAACATGTCACCCGAAGAACGACAAGAACTACGGGATGAGATTAAAGAAGCAATGTTATCAGCAGCACAAACAGCTGGCAATGCTGGAAATATTCCAGAGGGTATCCAGCGTATGATCAAGGAACTTACAGAACCTAAAATGAACTGGCGTGAATTACTGCGACAATCATTGGAAAGCACAATTAAAGCGGATTACAGTTGGATGCGACCAAACCGAAGAAGTTCTGCTTATGAGGCAATTATTCCTGGTATGGTACCTGGTGAAGAAGTAGATATAGTGGTTGCCTTGGATATGTCTGGTAGTATTTCACATGAAACTGCACGTGACTTTTTAAGTGAAGTGCAAGGGATAATGGATTCATTTATTGCATTTAAAATCCATGTATTTACATTCGACACAGAGGTTTATAATCCACAGATCTACGATAGTGATAATTTAGATGATATCACTGATTATGAAATTCATGGAGGGGGTGGCACGGACTTTAATTGTATCTTTAACTACCTAGTAGATGATGCAATTGAACCAGAACGCCTTGTTATTTTTACTGATATGTATCCGTGGGATAGTTGGGGTGACGAAAATTACTGTGAAACATTATTCGTAGCGCATGGCACTGATAGCATTGTTGCACCGTATGGAATAACTGCATATTATGACAAAGAAGCATAAAATAATACACCAATATATATACATAGTAAATAGCAATACATTGTAAAATAATATTTTTAACATAGGAGAAAATTATAATGAAAAATGACATTACCGAAGAAACAGTAGAAGAAACAGTAGAAGAAACAACCAACGCAACAGAAGTTGCTGGGTTAGGCGTAAATGATTTGGCTAGCATTAAACATATCATAGATGTTGCTAGTGCAAGAGGTGCATTTAAAACAGAAGAATTTGCAGTAGTTGGTGCGGTATATAGTCGCCTTACTGCATTCTTGGGTGCGGTTGCAACATCAGCGCAAGATAATCTAACAGAATCTGATGATAGCACCGATGCGGAATCAGTCAATGATACCGAAGCAGACGATACAGTAACCGAGGATTAAATTATGTTTATGAAGCATATTGGTAAAATTAATAACAAAAAAGTAGCAGTGGTATACAAGACAGTGCCAGATCAAGAGCATATGGCATTGGTTCTATACACAGAGACTATTCCACGGAACATTCATGATGATATAATGAGTGCGATTGAAAGTCCAGAGGGACAAGAGGCAAATGAATTAGCTGATGTTCTGTTTCGCAAGCTACTTTCTGATGGCAGACCAATTTTGGAAACTGTTCACAGTGAAGGCATGTTGAAAAAAGTAGAATGCAAACAAGTTATAATTACACCAAATGCTTCAAGCCATATTCGTCTTGATGAACTCAATCGCCTGGTTGCCGAAATGGAGTCAGGCGATGAGGCTAAAAACAAATTAGCAGACCTTGATGCTAATGCTGGTTTGGTTGACCCAAATAGCAAAGCATCTACTGTACTAGGCGATTCAACTATTGCAAAGCAACAGCTAGACCAAGCCACTAAGATGGAAGCAGAATCTAAATCTTTATTGGCAGAAAGTAAACGATTAAAAGTGGAAGCATACAAATTAGATGATAGTTTAAAACCAAAACGTGGTCGTAAACCATCGGTTAAGAAAAAGGCTAAAGCTAAAGCATAAATGAAATTATTAAGCGACAATTTTATCAATGAATGGAAGCATATCATTAATAATGTGGATAAAACTGATATACCATCTGAGTTAATAGAAAGTGTCGTTATTAAATTAACCAATGACACAACACATGAAATTGATATAAAGATATTAAAAAAACGTGGTATTCATCCCGAAGATATTGAGGATATTCTTAACGGAACTCTAAATGATCTTCGGGATGAAATTGAAACCGTTGATTTCTTTTTAGATATTGAAGCAGTTGCGGACACTGTCCAACCAGAAACAGATAAGTTATTGTATAATATACAATGAAACAATATCTAGATGATTTACAGTATATATTAGACCACGGAAATACACGTGATGACCGCACGGGCACAGGCACGATTGGAGTATTTGGGTTACAAACCCGATACGATTTACAAAAAGGGTTTCCGGCGGTAACTACAAAAAAGTTAGCATGGAAATCAGTGCTTAGTGAACTGCTTTGGTTTATCGAAGGCAGTGGTGATGAGCGTAGGTTAGCTGAAATACTACATGGTGACCGAAATACTACCAAGAAAACAATTTGGTCAGCCAATGCAGACTCAGATTACTGGAAGCCTAAAGCTGAATTCAATGGTGATTTAGGTCGTATATATGGGGTTCAATGGAGAAGTTGGAAAACTTTCAAGTCCCTGGCACATTCAGAAGGTGAAAATGATGTGTATATCGGCAAGGGAAGCTATATTGACCAATTGGACACACTAATCAGCGGCATTAAAGAAAATCCATATGGCCGTCGGCATATATTATCAGCATGGAACCCAGGTGAATTGGATCAAATGGCATTGCCGCCATGTCATATAATGGCACAATTTTATGTTAATGATGGTAGACTTAGTTGCCAAATGTACCAGCGAAGTTGTGATATGCCACTTGGGGGACCATATAATATTGCTAGTTACAGCATATTAACACATATGGTTGCACAAGTAACAGGGTTAGAAGTAGGAGAGTTTATTCACACGATTGGCGATGCACATATATACATTGATCAAGTAGAACAAGCAAACGAACAATTAAAGAGAAAACCAAAGAAATTGCCAACATTAATGATAGACACCAAAATAAAAAACATTGATGATTTTACAATGGATAGTTTTAAGCTAGAAAATTACGATCATCACGCAGAACTCAAATATCCGTTTTCGGTGTAAACGATCACCCAATACCCTCATATCTATGTTATAATATAGGTATGAGAACTGTAAAATTATTTGATTTTAGTTTAGGTGATATCGAAAATTCTCCGCCAAATGTGAAACACTTAGTAGAATCTAAGTTGAATGGTACACCACAAGGTAAGTGGGCATTGGATAATGGTGGCACGATATCATTTCATTTAGATGCTAGAATCCCTGAAATAGGGATGCGAGCTATAGTAACAGCCATCGTAACAGACAAAGAAGCAACTGAATTTTACTTAAAATATACATGAAATAGAACATATGAATTTAACCGACCACGAGATACTAATAACAAGCGAAGCTATACTAAAACGAATCATATCAAAAGAAAAATGGTTTGATTTGGTAGAAGATTTTAGGGACGATGAAGGTATTGCTAAACATTTTGGATTATCATTAGTTCAGTTACAACTTATTAAACAACATTGGGATTTATGAAAAAAATATTACTTACAGGTGGACACGGGTTTATCGGACATAATATTGTCCGAAAACTAGAAAATTCAGAATACACTCCAATCATTTATGATAGTCGTTCAGATTACGATGGGTCAATTGACAATGAAGAGTTATTCACATTAAATCAACTTAGAAAGCAACAGTTTAGCACTAATGTTATTGATTACAACAACGATATTTTGGACGATTTGTTTTTAAATTCTACAATCAAAGAACACCAACCAGAAATTATTATTCACTTAGCAGCATTCCCTCGTGCTAAAGTAGTATTACACAATCCCCAACTAGGATGTGATGTGATACTGAAAGGTCTATTAAACCTACTAGAATCAGCAAGAAAGAACAATGTGCAACGATTTGTCTATATTTCATCATCTATGATCTATGGTGACTTTGATTCTAATCCAAACCCAGAAACAGCATCTAAAAACCCAATTGAACCATATGGTATTATGAAACTTGCTGGGGAGAGCTTGGTCAAGAACTATAACAGGATATACGGATTAGAGTACACCATCGTGCGACCTAGTGCTGTTTACGGTCCACACGATGTAGTGGATAGGGTGTTAAGTAAATTCATTGTGCGTGCTAAGAATGGCGATTCTATGCGGATCAACGGCACTGGGTTAAAATTGGATTTTTCGTATGTGGACGAAGTTGCTGATGGAATAATACTAGCCGCTACTAAACTAGGTGGGGCCAATGAAACATTTAACATCACCAGAGGTCTTGAACGTCCATTACACGAAGCAGCCGATATCATCAATGATATACTAGGTACCAAAACACCTGTCATAATAGAGGAGAATGATGGCAAATATCCTAAGCGCGGTGCATTGGATATCTCAAAAGCTAGAACCTTGCTTGGGTTTGCCCCCAAAGTAAATATTGAGGAAGGGTTACAATACTACATTGATTCATTATGATTTCATTTTTCGGATTAGACCGGCAGTATGTTAATCTAAAAGAAGAACTGCTAGAAGCCACCGATAATGTGTTATCTAGTGGGCAATTGATGACCGGGGAACACACAGAGGCATTTGAATTATGGCTAGCCAAAAAAAACCATTCTAAGTATGCTATTACTTGTCATAGTGGCACGCAAGCATTGGAAATGATCGTTCATTACCTGTTTAGGGTAAACCATGTTCCTGATTTGCATTTTGATGTGCCTACACTAACATTTCCGGCCACTATAAATGCAATTTTAAATAAATCCAAATCCATTACACTAATAGATAGTGATGTAAATGGACAAAATATAGCACATGATTATAACAGCAAGATAAACACAGTTAGAATGGTAGTAGGACTGTATGGTGAATCTATTCCATCATTGGTCAATAATGCAAATATAATTGAAGATGCCGCACAGCATTGGCTGAGTAATGACTGTAAACGGGTTGGGTTGGCAGCTGCAATCAGTTTTGACCCTACCAAGAATCTACCCAACTCTGGCAATGGCGGCGCAATAATAACCAATGACAAAGAGTTGCATTGCTGGGTTAAATCACATCAAAACCACGGCAAAGGAAATGCTGAAGATATACTTGGCACTAATTCAAGAATGAGTGAATTGGATTGTGCTCACTTGTTGGTGCGTTCTAACTATATAGATGATTGGCAAAATCGTAGGAGACAAATTGCACAATATTACTGCGATAATTTTGAAAATACTAGGATTAGACCATTAATACGCAATTTTAAAGAACATTCGTTTCAAAAATTTGTCATTGATGTCGATAATCGCGATGATGTATTGCATAAATTAAGAGGTGATGATATTGATTGCAAAATTCATTATGAGAAACCATTACATGAATATAAAAAATACAGTGTCTACAAAAACCCTGGTTTATTAAGTACCGCTAGTAGTTTATGCCGTAGAATAATTAGTTTGCCTATATACCCAGAATTAAAAAATAGCGAAGTTGAATATATTACAGAACGTGTTCTTCACCATACTTCTCATTAAAGTAATCATTCAACCAATCCCACTCATAACTTAGCTTTAATTTTTCAAAATTCCCATCAACTGCCTCGTAATATTCAACTGCATCTTCAGCACCACGCTGACTCCATATACCCAACTCCGTATTATTTGAAGATAACCACTTAGATAACCTATATTCTGTTTCTACATTACCAGAGTCATCATCTTTCAATTTGAGAACTTCACGGAATGCTGAACGCCAAGCTGTGCCAATATCGTTGGCATAATACGCAATCCCGCTTAATAATGGCACAACTTCATGTTCTTGGTCCAATGTGAAGTCTAACCCTTCTGCCTTATTTTTCAGTACTAGCTTCTTATTATAAGCAATCATACCCATATGCCCATATTCTAACCCAGTTATGGGATTTTTGGCATTAAATATGTAATGCTTGGATTCTTGCATCCGATCAGGTTGCCATGACCAATCAAACTCAGGGTTTACTTTTAACTTGGCAAATACATTAAATGCCCATGCTGTATTACTTGCAGTTGATGCTGTTTGGTATGCCTCTGCACGCCCTTTCACACCATCGATTCTGATTACTCTGTTGGGTGCATTTTTTGTTACCGTTAGTAAATGATCCCAATGTTCATCTGCATTACTTTCTCCATTGCTAATGAATAATATATCCAATGGGTCATCTATATTATCTTTGCGGTGAGTTTTGTCTATAAATGGATAATCATATAACTGCGCAATTATATGATTTTTGGCATCCCTAGGAACGACAGTAGAGTTAGCGCCGTTACTCAATGGCACCACCGTCCTAGTTTTTTCGCGCCATAAATTCACCGTTGGTATATCTTCTACATCTTTATTTGAAAATAATACCAATGGACTTGTGAAGGTATGCGCTAATACATTATCGACTATGCTATCATCCCTAACATTCACTGTTTCAATACCCCATCGTTTAACCGGGATATCTGACACGAAATTTAATGTATCATACCATTCTAGTATCTCGGTGCTTCTGATTCTGGTATTAAAACTAGATGTATTAATTAAAAAAGTATCACCGAATTTTTGTTCATTGCTTGGAAATACATGAAACATAGTTCCTTGCCATTTTTCAGGATGCCAACTAAAATCAAAATCAGAATAATCACAAACACTACTACACACCCACACGAATTCGTTTGTCTCTAATGAGAGTATGCGCTTTAATGTGCCATGATAACTACTGATAAACCTAGCTTTCTTCTTAATGGTTAATCCTTTTGATTCTAGTTGACCTATAACATTCTCTGTTTCAGGATTTCCATGGTCTATCAAATACACCTCAGTTGCTACATTTATATTCTCTACTACAACTTGGCTTGTGTATTTCGTAGTTTTTGCATCAGGAACAGTATATTTTGGCCCACCCGTTTTTTGCCATTGAGTTCCGAATTGGTAGATATAAGGGGGTTCCGACCCATCGGGATGCCAACTAAAATCAAACCCATCAATATCAATTCCATCTGGTATTTCCCAATTTTCCATACTAGGATGGACTGTTACTACTTGATCACGAACATACTTTGCAGTAATTGCAGCAGGAACAGTGTATTTTGGTCCACCCGTTTTTTGCCATTGAGTTCCGAATTGGTAGATAAAAGGGTCATCTAGCAAATCCGGATGCCAACTAAAATCAAACCCAGTGATATCAATCCCATCTGGTATTTCCCAATTTGTCTTATCTTCAAACCGATTGATGCATATTTCATTGTAGTATATCTCACTTGCACCTTTTTTCGGTATTAGATATGTCCCGCTGTCCTGTTGCCATTGGCTTTTAAATGCATGTTGATAGTGTGCCTCCCACGGTTTAGGTTCCCATAATAAATCAAAGCCAGAATAATCACATAAGTAGTGAAGTATCCAACAAAACTTAGTGCGACACAATACCAATGCTTCTTCTATCGAAGAAACCTGCATAGTAACTAAATTAACCGTAGGCTTATTGCCAATATAAAAAATATCAAACATAATGATAAGAATAGATGAATTATATAATAACACATTCTGGTCGTGGATTCAAACCAATAAACCAGATACTAGATTATTTTTCTGTGATCCACCAGGATCAGCAGAACCATCAACCCTATTTAACCACGGTGCAGAATACGAGGAAGAATTTTATAAAACTGAGACTGATTATATCTTTCTACACGATCAAGAACCAATTCATTTAGACATACACAAAGAGTTATTCGATGAGGTGATCACACGAAACGAAGATATACGATATAATCATCCTCTATTGCAATTACAAGGACATATGGTTACAAGCGAAAAGAATAGCGATTCTGTCGATGAGATTATTTCTATGTATGAATGGAAATCACACTATTATTTCTACCATGGTTGGGCATCAATAGATTGGTATCGCGGATATCATAGATCATTTTTAATCCCAAGAGCAAAAGATAGATCACCCACTAAGTCTTTTATAAGTCCGAATAGGATCATAGGAGGAAAACGTGATCATAGGGTATTGTTCTTGTACCATTTATTCAAAAACAAACTGAATGATAACCCAATCACCGCACCAAGAATCTGCCCCACAGAAAATGTGGCTATTACCGAAGTTGCTAAAAAATACATAGATACATACCCTGATATTGTTGATGTGTTTGAAAATGCTTCATTGCCAATGTTATTTAACAACGAAAAAACACAACTGATGACAAGTTGTTGGATAACCAATCACGATGAAAGTGCAGATAGTCTATTCTATGTCCCGACCGAGACAGTATATTTTGACAGGAGATGGCATTTAACTGAAAAAACTTTTAAACCCATAGTATTAGAGATGCCTTTTATATTAGTAGCACCAATGGGTAGTTTAGAATATATAAGAAGCTATGGATTTAAAACATTTAACGGCATAATAGACGAAAGTTATGATGAAGAATCAGATGATATATTACGATTGGAAAAAATAGCCAACTTATTAAAAGACATAGATTCACTAAGTGCAAAAGAAAGACAGCAAATACACAAACATTGCTTGCCATTGGTAGAATACAATTACAATCATTTCTACTTCGGTAATTTTGAAAAAATATTATGGAACGAACTTACCGGAATGATGAATGAATGGTTATAAAATTATGCATAGATAAGTTTATCAAAGATAAAGCATACCCCAATCTTGCAACGTTAAATGCTGCCCCATATACCCCAAGTTGGAGACAATTTAGCTTACATTCACCATTCAGTGAGCCCGTTATGCTTATCGAATACATGCAATATCATAATGTGCCATATGATATAGTGCAATTGGGAGATTCAGACAACGATACATTCTATCCTATCGCATTAAGTTTTTTTGATTTTAGCATTGACTGGTTTAATCTGTTGGATGAAGAAGTTATCACCCGATTAAAAGCAAAAAAATTAAAAATATTATTCTATTACAGCGAGGGAGATAATCCATACATAATCAATGAACATATCACACACCAATGCAATGCGAATTATATCCCAAGAGAACAGGTTAAGTTTGTTAGTGCAAATAGCGAGGCAAGGAAAATACCACATTTCCAATACATAGTGGATGACGAACTACTATTCTTATTTCGGAATAGGAAAATACCACCCGTTCAATTTCACAAAACACCAAGGACTAAAAAATTTACTGCATTAGTCAGAATGCACAAGTATTGGCGGGCTAACACAATGGCTAAAATATGGGAAAGAGGCTTGCACGATGATGGCTATTTCGCCTACGGTGATGAGATATCCGCCAATGAAACCGAAGAAGATAACCCAATTGAAGTCGATAGTTGTGGAAACCTACGTGATCTTACTAGATTATTTCTAAAAAAATTACCATTTAAAGCAGATACATTATCCGCATTAGATCACAATACACACACTATAGCTGTACCAGACCATTTCAGCAATAGTTATTTAAATGTTGTATTAGAAAGCCACATGGACGTAGATCAAAGCAATGGTGTATTACTCACAGAAAAGACATTCAAACCCATAAAAAATGCACAGCCATTTATCATATTTGGTGCACAAAATAGCCTAGCACAATTAAGAAAAATGGGTTACAGAACATTTGATAGCGTAATTAATCAAGGGTATGATTCTATCCAAAACACTACCAAACGATGGGAATATGCCATCAACATATTATTGGATTTAATTTCAATGGACATCAATAAGTTACACACGCTATATTGCGATTTAGAAGCAGACCTTATACATAACCAACAATTGTTGTTAAGCAACAAGAAATCACAATTAAATCATATAATCAATGAATTATATATTTAACTACAGACCTTAACCCCATACTCATTCTCAAACCGAGCAGCATCATTTATATCATTAACCATTGGTTCACCACGTACATTAAGACTAGTGTTTAATAACATAGGACAATGAGTTAATGTCATCCATGCCTCCAATAATCGCCTAATACCTGAATTTCCCTTTGGTACTGTTTGCACACGGCTTGTTCCATCTTTGTGAATAATAGCAGGAAATTTGGCTGGGTATTTACAATATGCCACTGCTTGCATATAAGGACTCTTTTCAAATCCCTTTGGCATATCAAAATAATCTTCGGCGAATTCTTCTAATATAACAGGGGCAAATGGTCTAAAATGTTGCCTTCGCTTAATATCATTTACTTTATCCTTGATATCATCACCACGTGGATCAGCTAATAAACTACGATTGCCTAATGCACGCGGCCCAAACTCCGCACGTCCGTTTGCGACACCTACTATTTTATTAGTTTGTAATTCATCTAATAGTTGCTTGACTGGGTAATCCCCTTTAATATCATAACCCAATGATGCATCCTTCCAGTTTACCTGCTTGCCATATGCCAATGCTGCTGCACCTAAACTACTTCCAGCATCCCCAGGATTAGGCATTATCCAAATATTATCATAAAAATTGCCTAAATTTCTATTAGCTAAACAATTAAGAGCTACACCACCCGCATACACGAGGTTATTGCTTTTTCCTATTAATCTAGATTTAGACATTATTCCATTTATCATTTCTTCAGCCACATTCTGAACACTGCAAGCAATATCATAATCATTATTGCCTAGAATAAAGCTATCAGGAACACCACTGTGTAGATTTTCTGTAAACTTAGGGGGATGCATTGATGAAACCAATCGATTTAATATATTTTGTTCATAATACGCTTTGCCGTATGCTGCCATCCCCATTAAAATATATTCTTCATCCATTGGTCGTAAACCTACTTTCTTAGTAAATGCACTATAAAACAAGCCAATGCTGTGCGGATAACCTTGTTTCCATAATAGTTTGTACATTGCATTGCCTTGTGGGTCATAGCAGGCATCCCATATACTAATAGTATCTAATTCACCTATTGCATCAATCACAACTATAGTAGTATCACTGAATGGACTTGTTTGGAATCCTGCAGCAGCATGACTTTTATGATGACCAAAACTTACCAACTCTTTGGATAATAAATCAGGACTTAATTGATCTTGCAACACCCCACTTAACGAGAATGACCAATCAACTGGTTGTCTAGCACGAAGTTGTCTTACTTTTTTAAGCCAATGATTTTCATAATACGCTACTTTGCTAATATTACCATATGATTTAGCATGATCCAATATATCTGGACATAAATCAGGGTCATGTTTCTTTTTGCTGAATCGTTCGCTATGACTAGCAAATTTTATATCACCTGTTTTTTCATCTAACACGGTAACTCCTGCATCATGGAATCCACAGCTTATACCTAGTATGTTCATTTATATATAAACGGATCACGTTTCCGAAGTTCTTTTAACCGTTTACGATAACGCATTTCCAGCTTTATTTTATTCCACAAATTTTTAATCCATTGCATATATTACACTCCGTATTCTTTAAATATCTGATTTATTTTTTCTTTTAATTCTTTAATCCTAGCATTATCATTTGGTATCTTAGAAGATGGTACATCGTTATCCACATGCACACTCGGTATTGCCTCTCCTGTATGTACATTTAGTCCAAATAGAATTTCTGCTTGCTGTACGATAGCATCATCATTCATCTCATGTTCTACAACCTCATCACTAGAACTATTCCATACATTCTCTGCATAATCAACAGCACCCAATGGAGATTTATCAGATGTACCAATGACAGGGTGTAAATCTTGTTCCCCTGTCACATTAGCAGTCATCACGGGATGTGCGCTTGATATCTGTCGTTGAATAAAATCAGTATCATCCCAGTTATATCCAAACTCGGCATATGCATCACTCGTTTTAATGCTGTATACATCTAGATGATTTTCTAACACAGACCATATATGCTTATAATTATCGGTATCAAATGACTGTTGTAGATCTATCTGACCACATTTCGGATGCCCGATAGTCAATGCCTTGTCTTCTGGGTCAAAATTATTATTAATTAACCACGTGCGGAATTCACCCATTAGTTTTTGCTGCCATTTAAACTGTCCAGGATTATTAGCCCATTCAATGTCAAAATCACCAGCAGCTTGCGTCTGTGAACGCATAGCAATAGTGGTTAATTCATCTTTATTTCTCCCATATTCACTCCCTTCATCCATGAATACTTCCCAGTGATGCTTGCCTACTGCCTTATTGACACCGACATACACCCCACCCAGCGACCTATTTAATGTTTCAATGCCGAAATCTTCATAATCTTGTTCATCCAATTCAAACCGTGGGGCATTTAACCAACACATTAATTGACTAGGACGTTGCCATTCAGGAAGATATACACTTTTACGCTTACTTAATGCCCACGATTCAAATTCATGACACAACAAATTAAGTTGTCTGATATAATATCGTTCTTCTTCATTGGCGTTTAAATAATGTGGGGATAATGTGCCACCCTCGCCAGCAGTGCCTTGCAATTCTTCAAAATACCGATGTAACATATTATAATGTTCATGAATAATCTTACCACCATCCAACTCATCACCAACTGGACCGTTCTGAATCGAATTCTCCATCGTATACCAATCATCAATATGATAATCTATACTAGAATCATTGTTTATATAATCAATTGATTTATTAATCTGATCAACGATATATGGGCCATCTCGTTCACTATTAATGAAACCGAAAAAACAATAATTCTTCTCTAAGAAATAATTATCAGTTAGTAATTGGTTCAAATGCGTTAACCATTTCCTAGATAATGGAGTATCATATGCATCCATGTAAATTGGATATAAATCCCCAGTATTCCTATTCTTTAACGTTATTTCTATTTTATCAATTAATTTGTTGCCACCATTCATAAATCTCACCATCCTGTTTTAGTATGTCGTTCATTGCAAAAGTATCATTCCTAATCTTCTCCAACTGTATTACCCTATTCTTGCCTTTACTTAGTCCACTTTCAAAAGTACCTGACCATTCTTCTTGCATGGTCTTTCTAGTTAATAAATGTTCCAATACATCTATCAATGGCTGTTGTAAAGGCGTGCTAGTTGGTTTAATCTCAGCTAATAAATCATTTACGTACCTATGTAATATATGTTTTGGCAATGCCAATGGACTTAATATAACATCTGGACTAAATGTAAATGTAACCTTTGCTAATAACATAGTATGCAATTCTTTGCTGAGATTAAATATATTTTTTACTTCAAATAAGCCAGGCAATGTTAGTGTAAAATCTATTCGCATCTGTCGGGCATTTGTTTGAATTTGTTGCGCATCCTTATAATTCTGCTTCCACTGATCGTATTTTAACCCTGTTCTAATATATTCACCAATCTTCCCTGTCCCATCAATACTAGCACATATTTGCCAATCTCTTAAATGCGCTAATATATCACTGTATAAATTAACACCTTTGTAATTCACTTGACTTAAATTAGTATTATATCTAGCATACACATTATGCCCATCACCTTGATCCACTATCTGTTTCATGAAATCCCAGTGTTCTTGATACATTAGTGGTTCGCCACCTACCCAATATACTTCTTCTACGCTGTGGTCTGTTACTGCCCTTGCAAATTCATTTCTAACTACGGTATCTTGAAATTTAGATACATCTGATCTTACTTCTGGTTTCATCCAATTATTCTTTGGATTAGTCAAATCAACCATATTATGTTTACGTTCTTCACTCTCCCAAGATGAACTTAGCATATCACCACACATTCTACACTTAAAATTGCATAGATTACTAAATCTATAATCCCAACTTATTGGTTTCATAGTAGTATACCCAACAGCAGATGTACTATTCCAAATATCATCATATTTGTGTTTAAATAAATGCCAAAAATAACTACGATACACATCCGTATTAAGCAATTTATGATTACATACCTCGCATTCAGGCGGAACTTCGTTATTCATCATCTTTCTACGAACTTCCATTACATGCTTACTATTCCACCATTGTGCTAATGTCAATGGGTTATATTCCCCTGACCCTTTTTCTGTATCTATGTATTGTTCAAAATTTTGTGCTGGTTCTCTGCTTGCACAACATAATCTGCGTTCTGTTTGGGGACTTAAATATGTGTGTAGCCAAGGTGCTAG
>Ga0209685_1000695_pt1 | contig 19271 bp, 17 predicted proteins | sample SaaInlV_DNA_120m_FD_184685 | JGI IMG/M metagenome (GOLD analysis project Ga0209685, IMG submission 184685) | Marine microbial communities from expanding oxygen minimum zones in the Saanich Inlet - SI075_LV_DNA_120m (SPAdes) (version 2) | ecosystem: Environmental > Aquatic > Marine > Unclassified... | reverse complement strand
TCATGAAGATAAATTTGCAGACTATATTCTAGAGATGGGTGAGAGTCTAACTGTTGCAACAATCCAAAGGCGAGTAGCTAGCCTTAGTAGTATATTCAATCTCACTAAAAGCACAAACCCCACAAAAGAACCTGTAGTTATTTTAACCATCAAAAAACTTCGAAGAAAATTTGGGAAACCTCAAAAACAAGCGACACCCCTAACTTATGACATTCTAATAAAACTCAAAGATATTTGTTCTGACGATATAGTCGGCCTCAGAAATAAACTGCTTTTACAACTGGGTTATGGAACAATGCGTCGACGCTTAGAAATTTGTCAATTTAAATTTGAAGATCTACAACATATTGGCAATCATAAACATGCACTTTTACTTCGGCATTCTAAAACTGATCAATACAATCAAGGGAAAATAATTCCAATATCTAACGAACTATCTGAGATGATTTCAAAATGGTCGCTGGCAATTGATCAAGATAGTGGCTACATCCTTAGAAGTTTCAAACGAAATCTATCTACTAACCCATCTCTTACGCCTGCATCAATTAATCATATTTTAAAAAGCCTTCAAAAGCAGGCCAGTCTTACTCAAATTGGTGAACTATCAGGTCACTCATTTAGAGTTGGTGCTGCGCTTGATTTATTAAACAAAAATATTCCACTAGAAAAAATTATGCTTAGAGGCGGCTGGAAATCAGAGACTAGCGCAATGAGATATCTTCAAAGCTGGAATGATAGCAACTGGCTGGTTATTAATTGACTATAGGAAACAACAGCCCAATTTAACATTATCTTTATTAGTGACTTACACCATCTCGGTTAATAACCTTTAAGAAAGTCATCCATAAAATTTTTACATCAAACCAAAAGGATTGACGATTTAAATATTCAACATCCAGTGAGACTTTATCAGGAATTGAAAGCTCATCTCGTCCGTTAACTTGTGCCCAGCCCGTAATACCAGGTAATAATTTATCCACACCTTTCTCTTTGCGCAAAGCAATTAAACCTTCTTGATTAAATAGCGCAGGACGTGGACCAACAAAACTCATATCACCTTTTAATACTGAAAATAGTTGTGGCAGCTCATCCAGACTAGTTGATCGCAAAAAACCACCAATTGGCGATAAATAAGCATCTGGATTGTCTAACAAATGTGTTGCTACAACAGGTGTATCAATTAACATCGATCTAAATTTTGGCATCTTGAATATTTTATTATTTTTGCCAACTCTATCAGACCAATATAAAGCAGAACCTTTAGATGTCAAACGTATAGAAATAGTAATGCCACACATTGGAATAACTAGCAAAATAAATAATAATAAACTCAATAGAAAGTCAAGCGTCTTCTTCATCATATATTTTAAAGATTGCTTCCTTGTATTTATCAAGGACAATTTTTTCATCAAATTCTTTTTCCATCTTTTTTCTACTATTAAGACCCATATGTATCCGATCACTACCTGTCATATTGATTACTATTTCAAGTTTATTAATTAAATCCTCAACGTTCTTTGGAGCACAAAGAAACCCATTTACACCATCATTAACTGTATCTCGACATCCTGTACTATCAGTTGTAATTATTACTTTACCCATGGCACCTGCCTCTAATAAAGACCTTGGAACTCCCTCAGCATAATAAGAAGGCAAAACAACACAATCAACATTAGACATATATTTTCTTATATCTTTCACTGGACCCAAGTAATCAATATATCCCTTATTAGACCAAGAGTCTATGGTTGATTGGTTGATTGCAGAAGGGTTGTCAACATCAGCAGGGCCAAGTAAATAAAACCCAACGTTCGGGTGAGTTTTTTTAATGTGCTTAGCGGCATTAACATATTCTACAATTCCCTTAGCATACAACATTCTTGCCACAAGTATAAACTTAACATTAGCATTTTTTTTATACTTTTCAACAGTAAAATAATCCAAGTCCACGCCAGATCCTGGCAAACGGTCCGTAATATCACAAGTAACAATCTTTGAATCAATGAAACTTGATCGGTCTATTTCATTTTGAAAGAATACTTTAGTCGCCTTCCTTTGTGATAATTTATATAAAAACTTAACCAATTTTGATAAGAAGCCACGCTCAGAAGATAGAACTCCCAAACCTGAAATATTACTAATAAATGGAATATTATTGAGGCTGCATGCAATTGAACTGTAAATACATATCTTAGGTGTGAAATGCAGCACAACTAAAGGTTGTATTTTTCGATATACATTAAATAATTGAATAATTGTTTTTATATCTTTAAATGGATTTTTGCCACCAGAATCAACGCCAATATTAATGCATTCACACCCTAAAGACCGTAAGTCATCTAAATAATCATCATGAGATGAAATAGTTACTACTCGGTAACCCTCATCTATCAAAGATAATATTAAATTCTTCCTAAAATTGTATAGGTTCCACGATGTATTTGCTGCAATTACAATACAGGAATCATTTAATTTATTCATATTTATAACTTAAATGTCTACTATAATTTTGCATGATTTAACAAAACCGTAAACTCTGATACACACAGCTCATCATCGGTCAATAAATTAAATGGATGAGCAATACGCTTTCTAGGGGTCGGCAATTCATCCCATGTATTTTTACTAATAATGCTCATAGAAAATCCAGCATGTTCAAAAATTTCTAACATCTTTGAATACCTTATTCTATTTGTATAGAAACCGGAACTAGAGATAAATTCAGACTCCCAAAAATTATGATGGAATCTCAAATTATTCAATGCTTTACTTAAGTGGTCTTTTAAATCAATCGTATGAACAGAAACACCATTCTCGCTCATAATCCTTTGACACTCTTGCATTATAACAAGAAACTCATCTTTGCGGATGTGCTCAAGCACAGCTTGGGATACGATCATATCTACAGAATTATCTTGCAAACTATAAAAACTCTCCAAACCGTTAGTGAAATACTGAGCATTACATATATTAAGAACCTCATCTAATGACTGAGCTGCATCTATATTTGGTACATTAACCCCTTTAGACCTCAATTCATTTGCTAACAATTGGTAAACTGACACATCTTCAACGGCATAACTACCAACATCTATCAATATTGTCTTCGCCCCATAACTTGATGCTACCAATGCTGTGCCAATACTATCTCCAGGCCCTAATTCTAATACAGTTTTTCCCTTTAAATCTTGATGATTTAACTTTGCAATAGAACAGTATTCATTAAAGTTGTTTTCTACATATGTTGCCTGGTCCATCTTCCCATGGCGGAACAATCCAATTTTCTGCCAAAATGTATATCGCAGAGGAATACGTGAAAGAATAATTTTCAACAACATTTTCAATCTCCACGGCAAAATTTCCTTAATTCGCATCATCTCTCCTCATTACTTTCTTCATACACTTTTCTAAAATTATTAATTAAATTTGGCGCTGCAATTGTTAATGAATATTTTTCAACTACGTCCTGACGTCCACATAAACCCATTTCGGACCTTAGGCCTGAATTACCTAATAAATTATCCAATGACGCAACCCACTCATTCTCATTATTTGCAAGAAATCCATTTTTACCATGACAAATAATATCTTGATTTACACCAATAGGTGATGCAACAACCGGCAATCCAGAGGCCATATATTGTATAAGTTTATATCCACATTTACCTTTTTCCCATGACGTGTTAAGTAACGGCATTATCCCAATATCACAATCTCTAATTAACTTCGATTCTGCCTCTTCTGTCCATGGAATTATTTCTATATTTACTGAAGAAATTTTGAGCTCATCTGAGCCAATCACCCTTAAAATAAAATTATATTTTCTTGAAAGAACTTGCAACGGACCTTTGATTAACTCCAGATAGTGCTGCGTTGATGGCGAGCCTATCCACACTATTTTACATTGGTAATTAACATAGTCTATCAATGTAAAATCAATATACTCTTTAACTGGATATTTATCTAAATTAACTACAGTAGGCAAAATAACCGTATTTGATGCACCAGAGGTTAAAGCTCGTTTTTGTAAATACAAATTTCCACAAACAACCAAAGATGATTTAGCCATCAATCTGTCAAGCCTATCATGGAAAAAATACCTTAAAATTTTGTTACTATTTTGATCATAATTATGAAAAGTAGCATCATCATAATCTAAAATAAAAGGTTTACCCCTTAATAATAGCAATTCAATCCAAACTGGAAACCAAGGAAAAGCCTCCTTTTCGATCCATACTAAATCAAATGATTTCTTAAAAATTAACGTCTTAATTCTTTTAATATAGAAAAAAATAAGAGAAACAGGAGAATAACAACCTAATTTATAACGTAATAATAATGCCTTATCGGAAATTAAAGCATGGGATGATACATCGATACCTTTCTTCTCTAACAAGGCTAGATACTGTAAAGTCCTTAGACGGGATGATGCCCCTAATTTTCCATATTTAGTTAAAGATAAAATCTTCACTTTAGGTTAAAAAAAATTTGTGATTTGAAAATCCATTTCACCAATTTCCCATAGCCTAGTAAAACCTCTCTCACAGATGCCAATGAGAAACTAAATAAAGCTTTAATAAGTCTAAGCAACAACTCAATAGTAAGTACTCCTGATAATATCATGAAAAAACCCAATCTACCAAAATACTTTTCAATATATAGCAAGCGACTACGCAAAGAATAGAAAAGTCTATGAGACTTTACTTGTTGAGAGGATCCGCCGCAAAAATGTTCAATGTAAACATCTGATAAGTACATAGAACTCAACCCTATTTTTTTTACTCTACATGATAGATCAAGATCCTCAAGATACATAAAAAAACGCTCATCAAACCCTTGTAGTTCATTAAATATATTTCTACGTATGAAATAAAATGAGCCAATAATATGGTCAACTTTTCTTGAATCGGTATGACTCCATTCTTTCATTACATGGCCGAGTTTATGAAAGATTAAAGATAAGCCTATGGTTTTATAAAAAAAGCTAGACAAAGAAGGGCATCTGTTACTATGTCGAGAGATGCATCCATCTCGGTCTCTTTGCTGGATACCACAAATAGCTATATTTGAATTTTTTTTAGCCTCCATAAATAAGAAGACTCTTTTTAAGGTTCCTGGATAAACAATGGTGTCCGGGTTAAGAAATAGTAAATACTTATTATCAGACTTAGTTGCACCAATATTACATGCTCTAGAAAATCCATAATTATCCTCCAATCTAATTAAATGTACATTTGGAAGGTTTTCCACTTCATATTCTGATCCATCACTAGAATTATTGTCCACAATAATAATTTTTCCAACTACCCGGTCACTATTGTAATTAATTGAGTCAATGCAATCTTTAATAAAGCCACCCCCGTTCCAGTTAACTATAACTATATCAATCATTCTTTTTTTGTAACTAGTTTTTTAATGACTAAAGGGGTAATTATTTTTAGTTTATCAAATAAACTCATATTGATATGAGAACTTCTTGTTTCAGCATATGTAGTTTCCTCGCTTTTTCTTTTATGATAATTAGAATCTTTGTGCTTTGTATAATAATAAACTGCAATTGAATTTCTTGAGCGGTCCTTTGGACATTTCAATGGGAATGGGTGACCATGAAAAGTAAAATCATTGGTATCAAAAATTATTAAATTATTAAATAGTGGCTTTACTTCTTTTACTTCTGTTTCTCTATCATACAACCAAAGTTCACACCCCCCACCCCAAATATCTTTCCAGTCCTTATTTAGATAGATAATTACGTTTATTCTCCTATAAGCCTTTAACTTAGAATTCCAATTAAAGTCTGTATGAATCTTCAGGAAGCCACCTTTATACGTTTTATGAACACCCCCACCTTCGTAACTCGGATCAGGAATAAGACCTTCTACTCCTGTTATTCTTGTAATTCCTTGCAAAAACTCATCAGAATTTAAAAAAGCCAAAAGTTTTTGCGTTTTTCTAGGTAGGATGTCTATTTTTGACTCACTAAATTTTTTTATTGAACCATAAAATTTCTTTTGTACTTTGGGCTGAAAATTATTAACCTCTTCAGCTATATCATTTAGTATGGCTTGGTCAATGGCGCTCGATATGACCACATGAGGAAATGGAGTATTATTTTGATAGTTTTTTTGCAATTCTATTGTATCAAATACATCATTATCTATACTGTAATTATCAGTATCTACATTGTAAAAAATTAGTTTAGACATAATAAAATACCTGTAAAAATTAAGAAAAAAATGGACTAATAAAAAGTGCCCTATAAAGAAAATAAACAGCCAATATACATAATAATCCTAGTGAAACAATTCTCGATATTTTTGGCAATGAAGGCACCCATACTAGATATGAAAAAACTGTAATCTCTAAAAGGCGATGTGCAAAAACTGGCAGCCACATTAAACTATACCAGAGAACTACACCCATTAGAGACACGTAAAACCAAGGTAAACTCACTTTAGGAATTCGTTGAATATTCAACATACCTATCAGCAGTATCATTATAAAAATTATATTTCTAGAGGAGTATGGATTAATATCCACACTATTACCAAAATTAACCTGTTGAATATAATACTCAACAAATGGTACAAAATATGTCACTGTATCCATTCCATAATTAATCAATACAGCAGGAACTATAGTTACAATAATTAGCAATATCTTTGGCCATTTATAAAATATATTGGGAAACAATATGAAAGGAATCAAAATTATTACACTATAATGAAATGAAACTCCAATCCCTATTAATAAAGCTTTCTTCAGAAGAGTAATATCAGAATGAATGGACTTATATAAAGCCCAATACATAACTCCAGTTGCCAAAGCAATTCTGATTTGCATCATTTCGTGCAGTGGCATAATCAACATAAAATATATGGGCAACAATAATAAATAATGCCTAATATTCGATAGAATTGAAAACTTTAAATATAGCGATACGAAAGCCATAAAAAATAAAAATAATACAAAGGAATCGGTGCCAGCTAATAATTTAAAAATATTAGCAACCAATTCAAATCCTGGCTCAAAACGACTACTGAATCCTCCGATAGAAATTTTTTCATAAAATCTCTGGTAGCTATAATAATCTCTGTCAAATCCAAAAATTCTTAGTACTGATATTGTTGACATGACAAAAGTAACTATAAATAAATATAGTTTCCTTTGACTTAATAAAAATGAGTTATTATCAATAGTCATTTAGATAATTTCTTGTATTTTGAGATAGAATGTACTAAATCACTTAAAGCTTTAACAATAACAATCATCCATTTAGGAGTTACAGAAATAATGTACAAAAGTATATAATTCTTGTTACTGTGGTCTACAAGAAGCTTTTTATAATTTCTAACAGTGCGGCTATTGTAATTGCCATTCATTCGCATCTTGTATAAAAATTTTGCATTAAAAAGATTACTTTTTCTAGAATGCTTTAAGATAGTTGATTTTTTTACAACTATATCGTAAGTCTTTGGCAAATTATAGATTGCACGTTCCCAATCATCAATAAATATACTAAAAGCACTATTTATCCAGTAACTGTCTTTTGCCGTGAGTCCATATACTAATCTTTCATTAACCCAGAAAAATGAACAAGCATGCGATAAATGGGTAAATATTAACGCAATCTGCGGGAAATTCTTAAAATCCTCCATATTTATAGAGTGCAAAGTTTGTATAGCGCTCCTTGAATAAATAGTGGCGCCAGTATATGTCAAATGCCAACAAAAAATATCAAATACTTTCACTGGATCAGAATAATAACCGCTTGGAGTATTGATATCTCTACCAGTCTTATTTACTGAAATAATGTCATATTGGTTTTTACCAATTAAATCAAGAATTGTCTTAATAGCACCTTGATGCAACCCGACCTTATCCCCTAGTATCCAAGTATAGTCCGACCTGGTTTGCTTTAGAGCTATGACAAAGTTCTTATCATGCCCCAGTCTTGGTACATTCTTTATATAAAAAATGTGCTTATGATACTTCGCAAAGTCAAAAACAAAACTTTCTATGTCGCTATGGGGGCTATCGTCTGTTATATATATTGCTACGGAATATTTTTGTAGTTCTTGAAGTACACTAAAAAGATTGCTTTTTAACGACTCTAATCTAGAGTAAGTAGGAATTACTATGGATAATAATTTGTTCATTATTTAGATTTTATTTTTACAATTACTTACAAATATCTCGATACCGTCATTTATCCCTAGTGGCTGATAATTCAAACTTGACTTTATGTAACTAATATCAAATTTAACATGCTCTACATCAACTTTTCTCTTACTATAAAAAACCAATGACGATTTAACATTAAGAATTTTCTCCAAAATTTCTATGATCTGTAAAAGACTATAACTCTTCCCATAGGCAACATTAAATATTTCATTTTTGATATCATGAGATACAATTTCACCTACTATAGAACAAAGGTCCGATATATGTATAAAATCCCTTGTCTGCTTTCCTGAGCCCCATATCTCAATCGACTCTCCTTTTAACATTTTTTCTACTGTTACTTCAATAAAACCTTGCTGTTTATTTATTACACCACATTTTCCATAAACATTAGATGGGCGAACTATGACATAAATTAGCCCAGCCATTCTAGATAACAATAAAATATGTTGCTCAATCAATAACTTGGAAGATCCATAGTAATTTAATGGATTCAGTTCAGTTTTTTCTGTAATTAGATTTTTATGTCTACCATAAACCGTACCTGCTGATGAAAAAAATATTATTTTAATTTTTTTCTGAGCCAAAATATGCAGCAACTTAAAAGTTGGTAAAACAATATGTGTTAACTCTTCGGAGAAATCTTCCTGATCTGAACTAGGTATAAGGCCTGCTGCCAAATGCATTACTATGTCAACATTAAGACGGTCTATAATTTCTGTTATTTCATCAATATCACTTAACACCGCCTCAATAAACTCTATTTTCTTGTGATTTGGAAAAATATCTAAGGCATTCTTTCTATTTCTTGTCAATACAATTAACTTATGACAATCAGTTAAAAGAGTGTTGGTAATATTTCTACCTAAGAAACCCGAACCACCAATCAACAATATAGTCTTACTAATACTCATTTTTCCATAGGTAAACAACAAAAACTTAACACTATCTTATACCCAATAATATTTCTATTTTTGGCTGATTAAGTATGTGATTAAAAATGTGTACTGATTTCTTCTCAAATTCACGCTTTGCTTCTTTTGGTGAAAATTGCATCCAATAGTTCATTCTATATTCAAGTTCTTCAAAAGGAATAAGAATACCGGATTTTTGTAACAACGAAATAAATTTAAATGCATTATCGCTTTGGGGTGCTAATTTAGAACTACTCCCTTCTATTATTAAAAATGGTCGTTTAGATAAAATACGTGTATATATCAATGACTGCGCTACATTATCATAAACAACCAATTGTGCCTTTTCATGTTGCCGATATCCAATACCATATTGTATGTTTTTATAGTCAAATTTCGGTCCGTTTGGGTGAGCCACCAGAATACAAGTGGCTTGGAGTTTTTTAGCTATTTTTTCTGTTGTACGAACATAAGGTTTAATAGTTTTTTCATCTTTCTTATCGGATAGTACAATTACTGCTCGATTGCACATCTTTGAAAAATATTTATCTCTATATCGAGTTGGGTATACATTATTATCCCCAGTACCCCAAAAATACATAAGGTCTGCACCTTTCTCTTCTATTTGCCACGCTTGGTGTTTTTTGTTTAAGCCGTAACCTGCACCATGTTGAACATAGATCAACTTACTATGATTGTTTTTTATCATAAACGACAACAGTGGATCCTCCATAATGCCGTATATGCTGCTAGCTACTGTATCTATCCCGCTAAGATTAGATATTTTATGGCTTGACAATTTAACATATGACTCAAGATGGCTAGTTGGGAACAAATGTGTCGCATATCGGACCAATCTAAGATTCATCCCTGTATTTTTCAGATTATTATAGAATGTCTCTCTTAAACTTTTATCTTTTCCCTCTTTATAATTAAAGTAAAAATCGGTCAGATTAGGGACAACAAAACTCCCATATCTCATATGTGCAGCATAATGAATTATTTTATTCGCCTTCTTTAACTTATGGCCAAGAAAAATTAAATGTCTTATTCTTATTGATAATGCTCTTATTGAAACCAACAAGTATCTAGCCTTTTCAGTGACATTCTGTCTTTTTCTAGTGGCCGGTCTTTTTGATATTTCACCACTCCAAATATCAATCATTCTAAAATAAGTCAGGTTTTTGTAATCACTAATTTTTATTGATGTTGGGTGGTCCGAATCTGGCATATTTTGAAATAGCGCAAATAAGAATAGTTTTTCTTCATTACCAATAAACACTTGCTCCGAATCTTTTAAGCCCAACGTGATTACTACAGCTTTTCGAAGTTGCTCTGACATTATGTTCAGTTGGTGACTATTAGGCAACATTTTTATAATATTTATTAAAAAGTGGAAATCGAAAAATTAAACGCTTCAATATTAACTGGTTTTTTTAAAGTGTCATCCATCTCTCTCATAGAGAATATCACTCTAGATAGGGTTCTGTTATTGAATGACTCATTGTGTAGCATAGGCATTACTGCACTCTCACTTGGATCCCACTGTAAATTAACACTTTTCCCATTGTTTCTAATTTGGATTTTGCCAGTTGTTGCTCCCAAACCCCTTGATGAAGAAACAAGAGTTGACGGTGGTTTCGTATGATTAAATTCACCACTAAAGTTAAATATTTCATTATCTCTTCCGCCATTGGAACACAATATTTTTGTGTTTTTATGACTAAATTGATTCAATAAAGTCATAACTCCGAGTCTAACGCTACCAAAAACCTTATCCCATTTTGGAAAATTATAAATTAATGAAACTTTTTCACTATTAGTCGAAACTTCCACTACTTTAATAATACTTCCAAATTGGGTTCTAATTTCTGCACGAATCTCAATATTTCCATTATCTTTTATTAAGAATGTCGGTTCAATTTTTTCAAGATCTGTAACCCGTCTTCTTTGCAATGGTAGCTCAACTATCACACCACCACTATAATAATCAGCGCCTAGAGAAATGCATGGAAAATATCCATGTGGCAATGTGCCAATACATGGCTCCATTCCATGTGAAGCAAAAGCAAGACTTTGTATCGTTAAACCTCTTCTTAAATTTAATTCCAGTTTTATATTTTGAGTAGATATAGATAGCAAAATACCCTCTTCATCCAAAGCTATCGTAGCGCCCCCATACTGACCAATAGCACTTTTCAAGGAATCATACTGCCCATCCACCTTAGGGGCGTTACCAAAAACACTATAAATACCTTGTTGATTTAATAGTGCATTCAGCTTGTTCTTTGCTTTATCCCATCTTTTATCAGTAATGTGTGTGCGTAAATCACTTGCCCATAATTCACACAACTCTCGCCAATCATTATGATTATCATTTTTAGATTTGGTCAGATGTTTTTCAATACGATGACACATCGTATTAAGCCAGAGATCATCTCTTCCTGTAACTGCCCATCTTGCAATGTTGTATTTTGCCTGTTTTTTTACAGGTATGGGGTAAGCCGCATTGACAAATTTTGACACAAACTTATCTTTTTCTTTATTACTAATTTCTAACGCTTTTGTTGGGGAAACAAACTCAATTTCTGTTTTAGAGGTGACAGACTTAAGAAGCCTCTCAATCCTATTCCACTCACCTTCATGATGTGTTGGTCGTTCCTCGCTAAATCGACCTGGACGATAATCAAAAACTTCAGCATCATTGCAATAAATAGGGAGAGTCAGTTCACCATCATCAATACGATTCTTAAGATAGCCCAAATAATCATTAATTGATATATCGCCATGTGCAAAATGTTGAACTTTTTGAAATAGAATTGAATCAGACCATAAAACAGGAATTACAGCGCCATCAACCCCTTTCGCATGGGTTGGCATTTTATTAGATGTTGAATTGCTAGAGTATAATGCCAATTTAATATTATCACGATCCATAATAAACCCTTTATAACCAAATTGGCTATACAAATCTACCAGGCTACTTGAGAATGCCATTTCATTTACCAGAACAATTTTCGGTCTACAATCAAGAATTTTTTTATAAGCATCTATACCTAATTTCTGATTCCATTCGTTTACTTTATATGGAACTAATGGTCCAATTATTTGGCAATAACCACTGCCAATGAGTTCACAGCTATTAGAATTTAATAATGTTTTAAAACGTTCAATCCAAGAATTATCAATCCGTTCAATCTGTCTTAAAGTCCAGCCCGTTAATTCAATCCCAATCGGCACTCCAGTTTCCTCAATCAGATCGAGCAATGGGTGGTAGCAAGTTCGAATAACATCTGCCCATGCCTCTTCCTCAATAGATGAAAAAGCTAGATTAAGATGAAAAACTAAATATCCTTTTGGTTTCATTTAAGCCCTATTAAAGAATAAATTTCTTTAGAAAGATTTTTTGCACCATTAACTGACATTTTCTTTAACGCATTCATAGAGTATTCTTTTGAAAGTTCGTCATTATTCATAAGTTCAATAAGGCCATTAATAGCAAGTTTAGAATTGTTTACAGCCATAGCAACACCTTCTTCTGATAAAGCATCCAGCTCATTATTGTCTTTATTACTATAAGGTGAAAAAACAACTGCAGGGATGCCATATTGCAATACTTCAAAAAATGATACGCCAAATACTGTCATTACATAATCACTTTGCACTATTAACTCATCTAACTGCTCAGGTGCATTGTGAACAACCCAATTTAATCGGCACTCCTTTGGTAAATTTGGTGCACTAGAAAACGGTCCTTTAACCCAATGCAACTCAATATTCTTATCTAATAATTCATCTAATTGAGCAGGAAGGGTTCTCCCTAAATTAGAAATATCACTCCCACCAGTTAAGATTAATACTTTCACTCCAGGGGTCCAGTCATTATGCTGGAGTCGTTTCTGGATCAGGAAACTATCCCATCCTGACTTTAATACACTAGTGCAGTTAGTATATTTATTACAATCAAAATTAAATGATGGGATCCAAACAAGATCTAAAATATTGCAATACTCAATTAAAGAGTCGATACTAATTAGACAAATATTACGCCGCTTCAATTGTATAAATAATTCATCAAGGTTGTCAATATTATGCTTTGGATAAAGATCAAATATTAATGCACCAAAATTATTCATCTCTAAAATATTTTCAATCGTAGAAACTAAGTCATCTGTGAGTGAAAAAGCATGGACATTAAAATTAGCCAACTCTTTTTTTTTAATAAAATCGCCAAATATCAAGAACTCTGGAATAACATTATTATCTTTTCTTAATGTGTCCGCCAATGCCAATAATCTAGATAAATGCCCGATCCCAATTTCAGAACTCACATGACATACAAGTAAGGCGTTAAACATTCTTTATTTCTATTAAGATGAGAAGGTATTTCGGATTGCTTTAAATGGTCGTAAGCCGTCTGATGGATCTGTACGCCATAAACGATCAGGCATTTCAGAAGGAACTGGTTTTTTAACACCATCGCCATCAGCACCTTCAGCGTGTCGAACTTGTTTAATTACTGATCCTATTTGATCTGGTAGCCAGCAGTGGCCTGTACTAAACTCCTCCCCCTTGCCTTCTAAGTCTAAATGAAATTCAATAACTTTTGCACCCCATTTATGTATCGCACGGTGAATAACTCCTGGATCAACTGTATGATCTGACCAGCCAACCTCACAATTAATTGACTTACGAATAGCTTCTATAGCTGATAAATTTGCCTCTTTGTAAGGTGTTGGGTAAGCAGATGTACAATGCAATACAGTCGGCTCACAATTTTTATTTCTTAGAACCTCTACAGCGTGTTCTATCTCATCTAAATTAGCCATTCCAGTTGAGATAATAACAGGCTTTCCAGTATTGGCACAAGCAACAAGCAAATCATCCCATAGTAATTCATAAGAAGCCACTTTGTAAAAATCAACATAAGGTTCTAATTCTTTAACTGCATCAAGATAAAACGGTGTACAACCAAACTGAATTTTTTTTTCTTTACAGCGATCAGACAATAAGGGTAAGAATTCTAAAGACAACTCCCACTGCTTTCTATCTCTATGTTGTTTTGAGTTTTCTAAGATCTCTGGCGCAAATAACTTCTCAATCTTGAATAATTGAAACTTAACCGCATCACAACCCACTTTTGATGCAGAATCAATAAATTCTATTGCTCTATTAATATCTCTAGAATGATTGCTTGATACTTCTGCTATAAAAAAACTCATATTAAATTAATTATTTTATTTTTTGAACAACCCAAAAAATTCCATTACCGCCCAGGTGAAATTTTATAATTATAAAATTCAACAGTTTGTACACAAAGATACGCTTGATAATAGTTAAAAGTCGATAAAATCTTAATAAAACTCTCTTGAGAGGCTCACTTCTCACCCTAGATATTATGTTATTCAATTTTTTTCTAATTCCAAAATTAATGCTCGGACTTGCATATCTAGGTATAGTTCCTAAAAATAAAATTTTAAATCCATTGCGTTCCAACATCATTCTTAAATTGTTATTATTAAAATAATTAATATGCTCAGGTGGAACAATATTATACCAATTTTTACCTCTTAATTTTGCATACCAGCCACCCATATTTGGAACACTTCCAGCATAAATTCCATAATTATTTAAACAGTCTCGGATTGCTTTAACTTGATCGCCTGGCTCCAAAGTATGCTCTAAAACCATCCACTGTGTAACAAGATCAAATCTATCTTTGATATCATAAACAGTGCCAATTTCTAAATCTAATCCCAACTTATCTTTTCCGTAAGTGATGCTTTCAGAATCCAAATCAATTCCTTTTGCGGAATACCCCCCCACCCAGAGCTGCAGAATAAACCATTTGCCCATAACCGCAACCAACATCAAGAAGTCTTACCGGTATTTTTTGACCTTGTGCTAGGTCAGCGATTCTTTCAATATCTATAAGCCTAGCGCTCATATCTTCAAACACACTTTCATTTGTTTTAATAAAATCTGAAGAATTGCTAAATTCAAAAATATTTGTTTTTGTTCTTCCGTTGTACTTTGTTGTATAGAATAAAGTCAAATCTTCAGATGTTGGCATTGGAGACAATGTAGAAAATTTACAGAATTTACATTCTATAATTGAATATTTATTATCATCTTCACCCACTATATCACTATATTTTTCAACAAAGTTATTGTTATCACAACATGGACATTTCATATTTCCCCTTCTTTTTTAATTTCTATATTCAGCATGTCTAACATTTTATTAACTCTAGAAATAGACTCAACCCTGTCCCTGCCTTCAGCCATGGCATACCCAAATCTATCGGGATGCGTCTTAACAACTGGCTGCTTATCACCTACTTTTCTAAAAAATCCATATTTAATAAAACCTGGATATTTTTTAATTTTATCCTCCCCTTTTATAGATTTAATTTCTCCTGCTTTGGGAAACCAGTATCTAATAGAAGTAGATTTATTACATTTTGGGCTAAGCATCTCTTGTGTGACGCTCATGCCAAGTGCTTGTTTTATTACAGCATCAACCAAATCAACACCTGTTGCAGTAATAATCTGATTACTTGCAAACCAACCACCTGATAGACGAAGAGCAAGTTCAATAATTTGTGGCTCACCATTGTCATCAATAACAATGTCTCCCTTTACAATGCCTTCTGTAACACCTATTGCTTTAGCACCTTTTTCTATCAACCTATCAATTTTTACTGAAAGATTGTCATCAATAGGAGCGGGTATAGTGCCCCCGTCTTCAACAATGTACGGTGAAAATTCTTCTAATCTAGAATAATTTCTTTCAGCAAGTGCTGGAGTATAAGCCTTACCTTTGACCAAATACGACTCTGAAGATATTTGCATTCCAGGTATAAACCGTTCAACAATCAAAAAAATTTCATTACTCCAGCTCAAGGATTCATCAAATGCCCATTTTAGATCATCTGAATGCTTTAATAACAGAACGCCTCTTGCTCCACAACCATCCACTGGTTTTATTACGAATCTAATAAGATTCTCATTGCTAACCAAATCTTTTAACTCGGCAAGACTTGAGACCTTCCAAAAATCAGGGCACGGAATATTGTTTTTTTTAAATGCTTCTTTCATTAAGAATTTATTATTAGCTAATATGGCACTACTTACAGAATGCCCTGGTAAATTAAAATAATCCGCTACACATGCAACAGTATGAGGAACATCATTTGCAATTGTCATTACACCATCAATTTTCCCATTATGTTTACAGTAAGAAATGATTGCATTTAATGTTTCATTAGCGTCTCTAGTTGATGCCAACAAAAAGTGATCAGATAAAATAACTGATGGAGCCTTTGGGTTAGCGTCAGTCGCGATTACAAAATAACCATAATCGTGCGCTAACTTGTATGCGTATGCTTGCTCAGCACCCGCACCTATAATAACTAATTTCTTTTTCATAATTCTTTATCCTGAAAACAACATTCCGCCATTTATATTAATTGTTTGCCCTGTAATATAACTCGCCTCATCGCTAACTAGATAAGCCACAGCCGACCCAACTTCTTTCACAGTGCCTAATCTTTTTACAGGAATGTTGGCAACTTTTTCCTTTCCAGCGTCAGTATTTAATTCTGAAGATATCATATCTGTATCTATTAACCCTGGTGCAATTGCATTTGACGTAATACCATGCCCACTATAAATTCTTGCAATTGACTGTGTAAAGTTTATTAATGCCGCTTTTGAGGCAGCATAATGTACCTGGTTGTAACCACCCCATTGTCCACCTATTGAAGATATATTTATAATTCTTCCCCATTGACTTTGAATCATGTCAGGTAGTAGCTCTTGCGTCAAACAAAAAGGGCCTCTCAAATTTATTGACATCATTTGATTCCAATCATCGTCTGTAATACTATTAAACGATTTTTCTTGGGCAATCGCGGCATTGTTGACCAAAATATCTATCATACCAAACTCCATCTTAGAAAGATGAATTACATTTTTAATTGATTTTCTATTATTAGAGTTCATTTGAATAACAATAGAATTAACACCCATTGATTTTATCTCCTGACAAGCATGTTCAGCCTCAACTTTATTTTTCACATACGTTATTACAACGTTTACACCTTTTTTTGCCAACTCTATGGCTATACCTCTACCAATCCCTCTACTACCACCGGTAACTAATGCAGTAAGACTCTTCACAAGTCTCTCCCTTTCCACATTTCACCCATATTTTGTCCAGCCAATAACATTGGAGTTACATCTGAATCTGAGTCGATCATGACTTCAAGTAATACTGGACCCGCCCTCTTCCAAAACCAATCAACTTGCTCACGAAGGCCATCCATCGAATCTACTCTTGCAGATGAAATTCCAAAACCTTGTGCAATAGCGGAAAAATTTGGCGATACAAAATCACCTGTTGTTGGATCATCGCCCCATGTTATTAATTGGAATTGTGAAACAATACCTAGCCGGCTATTATTTAGAACTAGAATTTTGACATTTAATTGTCGATCACATAAAGAAGCTAGTTCTTGAATGTTCATCAATAAAGATCCATCTCCCACAACACATAATATTGTCTTTTCTGGACAAGCCATAGCAGCGCCAATAGAGGACGGCAAATCGTATCCCATTGTTCCGTGACCACCAGATGTTATATGTGCATGTAAGATTGGGTCATATGGGAGATGCCTAGCAGCCCAGTGTTGGTGACAACCAACACCAGTAACTACTACTGTAGCATCTTTTTTCATAACACTTGCAATTTGATCTAATAATAAACGGGGCTGAATATAATTTGAATTCTCATCTGGCCTGTCTTCAATCCTTTGCAGTTTTAAATCTAATAACTTATCTTGCCATGTTGCGTCATATTCATCATTACCATTCAAGGCATCTATAAAATTATGACAAAATTGAGTGACATCTAAATGCATTTTCCATTTCACGCCTACTCTAGGATTGTCCAATTCATTGATATCAATATCCACCCACGCAATATCTGCATTTGGAGCAAACTTATCAACAACAGTGCCCGTTTGTCTAAGATCCAAACGAGCCCCAAAAACCAATAAAAAATCGCACTCATTTACTGCATGATTCGCCACTTGGTTTCCTGTGTGTCCAATATAACCCATACATCTATCACTGTCGGTGTTAAAACTTCCTATCCCTAAAAAACTTGTCACTACCAAAGCATTGAGTTTGTCTGCAATCCTCTCATATATCTCAAACTCTCTACAAGATAACGCGCCTTGACCCAATAAGATCACAGGCTTTTTTGCTTGCTCGCCCGCATAAACAATCTCTTTCAGACTATCGAAATTTACTTGCAAAACTGATGTGTCGCCATAAGATTCATCAGGAGTATCAATCATTTTATTAATTTCAGTTCTCTGAATATCCATTGGAAAATCAATAACACTCGGCCCCTTTCTTCCTGTCATTGTAAAGTTAAAAGCTTTTGGAATATCCGTATATACACTCTCTATTGACAATAAACAAGTTGCATACTTAGAAAGTGGTTTAACTATATCAACAGTTGGAGTCTCTTGGAATCCTCTTTGTCTAACATCCTTTCTAGTGGTTAAATCTACTGTTCCAATTTGCCCTGTAATTAATAATAACGGTGTTGAATCATAATAAGCATCAGCCAATGGAGATATGACATTTGTAACTCCAGGTCCTGAAGTAACCATGACAACTTGGGTTTGACCTGTGATTCGAGCATATGCTAATGCCGCATAACCAGCACCTTGTTCGCTTTTAAAGACATCTATTAAAATGCCTTTACCAATGAAGGCGTTAACTAAAGGGGCGATAGTGCCGCCTGGATATACAAAGACCCTGTCAACGCCCTTATTTCTCAAATAGACTGCAACCCAGTCTGCTATATTTTTCCTCATATTACATTACCTAATTAATGTTTAAATTCTCAATCTTTACTATCCTGTCATTTTCTTTATCGGATATATAAAGCGTATTATCACTTGATTTACTAATCTTGACTGGATTACTCCAATCTACATCTTTTAACACAAGTGGGGATATAATTTCTCCACTATAAACTGCTTTCAATACTTGGTTCTTACCTCTTACGCACAGTATAAGAGAGGCTTCTAGTGCACATATAGACCTTATAACCTTTATGTCTTTTTTATGTTGGGAAAAATCAATTTTATTTTT
>Ga0209685_1000589_pt1 | contig 22661 bp, 16 predicted proteins | sample SaaInlV_DNA_120m_FD_184685 | JGI IMG/M metagenome (GOLD analysis project Ga0209685, IMG submission 184685) | Marine microbial communities from expanding oxygen minimum zones in the Saanich Inlet - SI075_LV_DNA_120m (SPAdes) (version 2) | ecosystem: Environmental > Aquatic > Marine > Unclassified... | reverse complement strand
GGGCGACTGAGAACAGTATAAGCAAGAGGTGCGGGAGTAGGGTGAAAATCACGTTTTTACTGAAAAACCCTGTCAAGGGTTATTTTCCGTTAACACCTCTGAATAGTTACGTTTCACCTTCTCCAACCCAGACTCACCCCCCGTCACGGTATCAACCTCAAAAGCCTGCTGTGTGAGCTGTTCCTGAGAGGCTTGAAACACTTCCAGCAGAGGCTGGATAGCACTCTGTTGATGAGACTCAAAGGTATGTTTGTAACCATACAGAATCTCTGGATCATCATCAATAGCCAAAATTCGGATCGTTTCTGGGGGAGGCAAGATTCGCCTCTCCCTCTTCTGTGGAGAGAGAGGCGCCCCAAGAACATCAAATACCCGCTCCACCTTGTGAAACCCACCATGGAAACGGTTATTCTCCATCATCGAGACCTCCTGGCGTGTACAGCCCGATGCATCAGCCAAGGCTTGCTGAGTTAGCTTGCATGAGCGCCTCAGCGCCTTGAGACTATCCCATATAGAGACTTGATCACTCTCATAACCACCTACCTTATCTGTTATAGTGCGCATAAAGTCCAAAACCCCAATCTTGCTGTCTTAAATAAGGTGCATACCGTAACAAAAGCTTCAACCTTATTATCGTCAATATTTCGTTTTACAACTGTAAAAGAGATATTATAGACTATCCAAATGACTAAAGGTAACAGAGCGGTAACGCACTATAATTTTATGAGCACACCTCTAGCCCCCCCAACACTTACACATTTTCGTATTCTGGCAATCGATGATGATCCTTTGATGCACAAGATCTATCAGAAAACTGTGCCTACCACCCCAGTCACCCCCATCGAACCTGGCGAAAGAGTCGATGATGACCCTTCAAAGGGCAAGATCTTTCAGAGAGCCTCACCCACCACCCCAGTCAGCCCCATCGAATCTGGTAAAAGAGTCGATGATGATCCTTCAAAGGGGGGGATCTTTCAGAGAGCTTCACCCACTACCCCAGTCACCCCCATCAAACCTAGCGAAAGCTTACCCGCTATTCAATATCAGCTGGAGCATGCTCAGTCAGCTAAGCAGGGGATCGAGATGATAAAAACGGCCATAGAGGCTGGCTCACCCTACACCATGACCTATCTCGATATGCGCTTACCCGATCTATCTGGCATGGAGGTTGCCAGAGCTATTCGTAAGCTTGACCCGCTGATCATGATTGTTCTGGTTACCGCCTATGAGGACCACAACTTGGTCGAGGCGCGTCACGAGCTGGGCTTTAATTTTGAGTTTTTCGCTAAACCCATCGACACTGAAGAGCTACTCAGCCTCACCTACATCTTCACCACCTATTGGCAGCGAACACTACACGCACATCACCCCCCCCCCAGAGCCTGAACAGACAGCAGGCGCACTCCCCTAATAAAAAGCTCATGACTCGCATTATGTTTGTCGATGACTCTGCCACTGTACGAGCCGTTTACAGTAACCTGTTACTGAGCGAAAAGTGTTATGAGGTTGCCGTTGCAGGCAGCATGCAAGAGGCCATCGAACTGGCAGACAACTTTACCCCTGACATCAGCATTCTGGACTACTACATGCCCGGAGGTAATGGCGATGAGTTGGCAAAATGGCTGCTTACCAATGAGTCCACCAAAAACACCCTGATTCTAGTTCTAACCCATAAGGAGGAGGTTGAGGAGATCATGCTCAACGTCGGTGCAGTTGATATCCTCTACAAGGATGATCCCACCCGAATCTTTCTACAGCGAGTGGGAGCAATGGATCGCTATATTCGCACCCAAATCAAACTGCGGGATTCGATTGAAGCGCAGAGCCGTATTAGCCATGAGCGGGAGTTGAGTCAAACCCAAGTCAATGAGGCAAAGCTGCGTTGGCAGTGGCTGGAGTCGGTTCTCTCAACCATTCCAGCCAGCTTGGTGATTCTCGACAGTGAGCAAAATATTCTGCAAGCCAACCCCGCATCAGTCGATCTGATGGGCTACAGTAGTGAACAGCTAGTGGGGATGCCTATAAGCTCCTTACTAGAGACGGAGGAGGAGCTACAGGAGTTTGACTCTCACCTGCATTGCAAAGATGGCTCTACCATTCCAGTATCCACCTCAATAGCCTCCGTTGACCTGCTCTCCTCAAGTAGCGAAGCACCTGGGGCGGTATTGATTATTCATGACCTTCGTGAGCGCATCAGCATGGAGCAAGAGCGTGCCTCACAAGCTAACCAACTTGCCTACCAGAGTGGCCTGAGTGAGATGAGTGCCAATGTACTGCATAACATCGGCAACACCATCGGCGGTATGAGTTGGCAAGTGATTGCACTACAGAATAGCATCAAACATCTACAATCTATCGAGCAGGGGCTACAGCATGGCTCTGAGGTTAGCAATATTGAGAAACTTCAGCATGGATTGAAGCGCGCTCTGAGTGAGTTGAACAATCTGCACCAGCAAGAACTCACGGTACAGGCGGCAGACATTGCAAAGAGCATCGAGTATGTCAGTGAAGTGATCCGTGTACAACAGTCTCAGGCACAGGCACAGAACATCTATATCAAGAGCTTTAATCTACAAGGGGCGATTGAGGATGTGCTGCTCATTGAACGCGAAACCAATCGCAAACACGATATAACCATCCAGCATAAAATCCCCACAGGGCTGGAAGATGCCTCTCTCCCCTACAACCAGTTCATGCAACTACTGGGCAACCTGATCAAAAATAGTCGCGAAGCGATAGAGCAGCAGCGTCTCATGGTAGATAGGCCCGAGTATCCAGGAGAGGTCTTTATTGAGATTCAACCCTCTGACGGGGGGCGTTTCACACTCACCATCAAAGATAATGGCTGCGGTATTGAAGCGGAGCATTTAAACAGCATATTCCAGCGCGGGGTGAGCCAAAAAGGCGGCGGATCCGGATTTGGACTGCATGCAGCGGCCACCTTTATTCAGTCACTCGACGGCACCATACAAGCGCACAGCGAAGGTCGAGGTCAGGGAGCCTGCATCTCTCTTGAACTCCCCATCCATGTAAACAGCACGACATCAAAAAAGAAGACCCACGTACTATGAAAGCAGCTGAAGAAAATCGACGAGTTCTAGTGATTGATGATGATCCCGCTATTCTTAAACTTTACCAAGAGATCCTCACCAAAAGCGCTCCCATCCCCAGTAACAACTATTTTAATATGGTAGAAGCCCCCCAAACGGAGGCTGAGGAGAACCAGAGCGAGGAGTATTTTGATGTCACTGTGGCATCCAGTGGACAAGAGGGAATCGAGCTGGCTTGTGCTGCACATGACAAGGGGTCCCCTTTCCCTATCGCCTTCATTGACATGCGTATGCCTCCCGGTATCGATGGACTGGAGACCGCACGTAATCTGCGTAAACTCTCCCCCTGGATCTACATCATTATTGTTACCGCCTACTCAGACCGTACCATCGATGAGATTCAGCAGGCTCTGGAACATGATGTCATCTTTCTGCAAAAACCTTTCGTACACGACGTTATCTTTCAATTGGCCCGCACCCTATGCCGAAGCTGGAACCGAGATCGCGCACTGGAACGGGCTGAGCGACGAGAAAAATATGGTGCCTTTCAGGATGGTCTCTCCGAGATGTCCTCTATTGTCCTCGACAACATCGGCAACATGATTCTTGGGGTTGAGTCCTCCTGCAATCGGGTGATCGAGACCTGTCAGCAGATCAATAAGGTCGGAGATACCTGCCGTGATCTCTCTCAAGAGCTGGATCTGGCACAACAAAAAGAGGACCTCAACAGCCTCAAAAAACTCAACCAGCAGATGATTGAGGTGGGGCGTACCCTGCCGGATGTACTCGATCGTGCACTGTGGCCCTCTCACAGCAGCCTCGACTCTGTTCAGGTGGGCATTGAGCACATCATCAAAGTACTGAACATACAGCGAGGTAACACACTCTCTAGCAACCTCTCTGATAACTTCTCCATGTTACAGCTGATTGATGACTTGCTGCTGCTCATCTCCAAAGAGAGTAAAAGGGCGGTAATCAATATTGAGCCACTCATCGAGAGCAGCCTCTACGAACTCTCACTACCCCGTAACAAGCTTCTCAACACACTGATTAATCTCACTCAAAACAGTATTGAATCGATTCAAAGTCGAATCAAGGAGAAGGCACTTCCCCCCTCTGAAGGAAAAATCATACTGCGTGTTTCGATTATCAATAACCAGCTGAACATCAGCATTGAAGACAATGGCAGTGGTATCGATCCCAGTATTCACTCACAGATCTTTGAGTTTGGTTACTCCACCAAACAGGGACACAGCGGCTTTGGCCTGCACGCTGCCGGCAACTTTATCGGCAGCTGCAAAGGCAGTATAAAAGTCAAGAGCGAAGGTAACAACCAGGGGACCCAAGTTCATATGACGCTACCGACGATCATCTAATGAAAACAATAAACAGCAATACACACTGTCGAATTCTAGCTATTGATGATGACCAGTTGATGGCGAAGGTTTACCAAAAGATCCTTCCTAAGAGTGGAGAGATAGTCAAAACTGAAGTACTTGGCACCCAAGAATATTTCAGTTTTGAGTTCAATAGTGCTCTCAACGGTAAAGAGGGGCTGGAGCTGGTTAAACAGGGGCTACAGGAAAACAGCCCCTATGCCGTCATCTATCTGGATATGAAAATGCCCGGCTGGGATGGAATTACCACCGCAGAAAAGATACGCGAGATTGACCCAACGGTGATGATCATCTGGATTACCGCCTTTGACGACCATAAACACTCCGAGATCCGCCAACGGATTGGCTCCAACTTTGAGATTCTTGCCAAGCCCGTCGATCAGAACGAACTATTGGAACTCACCTATATCTTCTGCTGCCACTGGGAACGTGCCCGCAACAGCGCCTCTAATTTGATAGAACAATCGAGAGCGGATACTGTTAAAGCCTATGCTATTCGTTCGGCGGGCCATCCGACCCGGATTATGTTTGTAGATGACTCCGCTACCGTACGTGCCGTCTATGGTGAGCTACTGAGACAGCAGCCACACTATGAGGTGGCAGTCGCTGGCAGCCTCACAGAGGCGCTAGAACTCTCTTATACTTTTGTCCCCGACATCAGCATTCTCGACTACTATATGCCCGGCGGCAATGGTGATATGTTGGCACGCGCATTACTGAGCCAACCCGTAACCCGTAACACCTTGATACTGGTACTCACCCACAAGGAGGAGGTGGAAAAGGTGATGCTGGAGGCGGGTGCGGTTGACGTACTCTATAAAGATGATCCGACAGAGGTCTTTCTACAGCGTATCCACTCCATTGAACGTTATATCCGTTTACAAATCGACCTCAGACGCACCATTGAAGTGCAGGCCCAGACAGAGATCACACGCAAACAAGAGCGCATTGAGCAGGATAACCAACTCGCCTACCAGAGTGGCCTCACCGAGATGAGCTCGAATGTACTGCACAATATCGGTAATGCAATTGCCGGTATGGGGTGGCAGGTACTTGCACTGCAGAAGAGCATCAATAAGATCCAGGGCCTTAAACAGGGGCTAGAGAGTGGCCTTAATGTAGAGGACCTTGAGATCTTACAGACGGGGCTAAAGCAAGCCACGGTGGATTTGACACACATCTACGGTGAAGAGCTCACCGAGTGCGGACAAAACCTCACCCGAAGTATTGAGTATATTGGTGAGGTGATTCGTGTACAGCAATCCCTAACACAAGTCGGCGCAATCTACCTGCGTAACTTCTTGGTGAGTGAGGTGATTGAAGATGCATTGCTGATTGAGAAAGAGACCAACCGCAAATATAACATCACCACCCATACAACAATTAACTCTAAAATCAAACAGCTCTCACTCCCCTACAATCAGTTTATGCAACTATTGGGGAACTTGATCAAAAACAGCCGTGAGGCCATTCATGAAGCACGCGAAGTGCGCACTTTGGCTGAATCTGTGGAGGGGGTGATTGAGATCCGAGTAGAACAGGCGCGACAAAAGGATCATCTGCGGTTAACCGTAGAGGACAATGGTTGTGGCATTGAAGCGTCACGCCTCACCACTATTTTTCAGCGTGGAGAGAGCAGCAAAAAGAGCGGCTCCGGCTTTGGCTTGCACTCTGTAGCCACCTTCGTACAGTCACTCAATGGAAGCATCCGTGCAGAGAGTGAGGGGGAAGGGCTGGGTTCAGCTATTATTATTGAGATGCCGATTAACGGCTGAGGTTATCTCAAGCCTCATGCCCCTCCGTAGCCCTCCCCCTGCTTGGGGGGGGGGCAGGTTTAAATATTAAGCATCTCGCTATTAAGCTGTTCTACTATTGGAGCCACCTCCTCAAACTTTCCTGCAGTGATCCCATCCTGAATCTGTCGTCCCAAATCCGTTAACTGGGGAAAACCAAAACTGGCTCCACTCCCCTTAATCGTATGAGCCGCGTGACTCACCTGCTTCCAGTCTGCCGATTCAAATGCGGCCATCAGCTCTTTACGCAAGATTGCGCTACGGTCCCTGAATAGCGCCATCAACTCATCGTCAATCATAGGATCGACTCTGGCAACGGGTTCGGCAGGTGGAGGGGATACCACCGCAGCCGGCTCTGCGCTCTGAGAGGCTAAAGCAGCAGGCTCTACACTCTCTGACAGGTACTGCTGGAGGATGGTGCGCAGGCTACTTCGGTCAATCGGTTTGGAGAGAAAGCCATCGCAGCCTGCTGCAAAGAACTGTTCGCGCTGTTTCTGCATCACGTTTGCAGTCAAGGCCACAATAGGTACGCTGACATTGAGCTTTCTCAGCTGCTGAGTGGCCTCAATACCACCCATTACCGGCATCTGCATATCCATCAACACCAGATCATATTCATGTTTTAGGACCTGTTCGACCGCTTTTTGACCATTATTGACAACCTCCACGCTTACCCCATAGGCCTCAACCATACGACGCTCCAAGACCTGAAGCTCGGGGGTATCCTCAGCAATCAACACTCGACCTGAGAGGTTTAGTGGTGCCTGTTGTTTACGCTGTTCCAACTCTGTCTGCTGTAAAACGCCACCTTCACGTAACGGTAACTCAACTATAAAACTGGAACCTTTCCCCTCCTCACTGGAGACATCAATAGTCCCCCCCATCAGTTTGGTCAAATTCCACGAGATATGTAGCCCCAACCCAGTGCCACCGAAGCGCCCTGAGATGGAACGGTTGGCCTGCTCAAATGGCTTAAAGATCTTCGATAGCGCCTCATCATTCATCCCGATGCCACTATCCGCCACGGTAAAGCGGACCTGTTTACGGCTATCATCAAACTGTACAGAGAGTGAGACCTCCCCCTCTTCAGTAAATTTGACCGCATTAGAGAGCAGGTTAATCAACACTTGACTGAGGCGACGTCCATCACCGAGTAACAGGTGGCTAAATGTCACTTCAGAGTAGATATTAAACCGAATACCCGACTCAGCTGCACGACTAGAGAAGATCAGCCTTAACTCCTCTATCAGCTGTATCGGGTTATACTCCACTTCATCAATATCAAACAGACCGGCTTCAATCTTAGAGCTATCCAGGATATCGTTAATCAAATAGAGCAGACTCTTCCCAGAAACCTCCATTGAGGTAAGCAGCCCCTGCTGGGCGCCATCTAATTCACCCTCCGACATCAACTCACAGTTACCCAACAGTGAGGTCAATGGCGTTCTCAACTCATGGCTCATCGAAGCCAGAAAATCATCTTTTGCTTTATTGGCGCGCTCTGCCTCTCGGGCTGCGTCAGCCATCACCTTCTCCGCCTCAATCAACTGCTGTTCGCGTTTCCAGTCATTCCCCAACAGCAGCACCAGCTGCACCAGTTCATTGCGATCAAAGGGCTTCTGAATATAGGCAAAGTTAACGCCAATCGCCTCACGCAACTCCTCTAGAGTGTGGTCCATAAAGGCGGTAATGAGGATGATCCGCACCAGAGTATCGACCTCTCGAATGCGCCGTGCGGTCTCCATACCATCCCAACCACCCGGCATTCTCATATCGAGTAGGATCACTCCATACCCCCCCTCTTTGACCCGTTCCAGCCCCTTTTCACCACTGGTTACTCGATCCAACTCAAAATCAATTACCCCCCCACCCTTTGTTGTACTCTCGGTTGAAGAAGAGATCAGCCCGGTTAGCTCATCCAGGTCATTCCGCTTTCTCTTGCCACCCCCGCCACCAAACAGAATGTTATAGGAGTCTAATACACTCTGGTCGTCATCAATGGCGAGGATACGAATAGCTGCTGGACTGTTTTCTACTGTGGTCATTATTTTCTCAACCTACTTTACTCTTCGAGTTTTTCCCTTCTTCGAGGGGTGTAGCGGAATCACCAGGGTAACTCGGCTCCCTTGCCCCTGCCCATCACTCTCAATCTCTACCGCACCACCCAACCCCTCAATAAAGTTAGCCGTCGCGTGTAGACCAAAGCCACTTCCCGTCTCTTTGGTGGTATAACCAAACTGCAGCACTTTCTCCAACTGCTTCTCGCTCATCCCCATCCCATTATAACGCACAGAGAGAGCAATCGCACCGCCACTCTCTTCTGTTTTTAGCTTCGCACCCTGTATCGAGACTTCAATCTTTGCTTGCATTTCAGGCTGCTGTTGACGCTGCTCCGAGATCGCCTCAAAACTATTTTTAATCAGGTTATTGACCGCCTGTAACAGCTGATTCCGAGGCAGATGGGGGATACCAATGCCACGTTCAACCGAGCACGTCACCTCAATCTCTGAACGTTGCAATACCGCCTTCTGCATCACCAGCACATCATCAATCACTTTCGCCATATCACAGGCTACAGCCTGACTCTCCGGGCGTGCGGCCCCCTGTTGCACCTGAATAATCTCAGAGATATGGTTGACACTTACCTTCATCGATTTGAGCGCTCCCTCCCCCATCTCCGATACTGCTTCCCTGAAGACTTTATTCATTGCCACATCAAGAATCTTCCCCGCATGGCTTACCCGACCATCAACCTCCTGCGCAGTCTCCTGCTGCTCCAGCAACCACCCATTAAGCTCTGTGCTCGCAACCTTGAGGGCACTCTCCACCTTGTTCAGCTGATCCATACCCTCTTCCATACGCCAGAGTGATCCGGATACAGCCGTCAAGGCATTACCAATATTGTGCAAGATTGTAGCGGACATCTCCACCAAGCCGGACTGGAAAGCCGCAAATTGTTGCTGCTCTTCCGCTTGACGTAGTTGGGTAATATCCTCAAACATCCACAACACCACATCATCCTCATTCTCACCCTCGTCCAGATCGATACCAAAACAGTGAATACGTAACAGTTGACCTGCTTCGGTATGAACCTCTCTTCCTACCGCATATTCTGCCCTCTCTACCTGTTGCAGAGGGAGCTTGAGCTGCTCTTGCAACGATAGAAACGAGTAGTTTTCAGTCGGCATCACTCCAAAGAGGTGTTCAAACCAGCGGTTGGCAGTCACCACCCGACCACTACCAATCACCAACAGTCCAATAGGGATCGAGGAGATCAGACGATCCACAAACTGCTTCTCCCGCTTAATGCGCTCCAGGTCATGGACACGCATCTGCATCTCATTCTCTTGCGACAACACCTCCTGCTCAATGCGGCGCTGCATCTGCTGAGCATTGATATAGCGCTTGAGCGAGGCGATACGGCGCAGGAACACCTCAGTGGGGTCATCTTTGTAGAATAGATCAATGGCACCAGCTCCCAGCGCCTTCTCCTCTACATCTTGACGCTGTGAAAACATCACCATCAAGATATCTGAGGTCTCCTGATTGCCCAACAGTCTGCGAATCAGCTCATCACCATGACCATCGGGCAACATATAGTCGATCACCATCAACTGCGGCAGGTGCTTCTTCGCCATCTCTTCCCCAGAAGCCAAGGTATCCGCCTCCAGCACCTCATAACCTTGCCCTTTGAGCAGGCTGCCATACACCGCACGTACTGTCGGTGAGTCATCGACCATCAAAATCTGTACCGGACGATCCTGCTGCTCACGCATCTCATGACGTACCGAACCAATCATCTCACACTGAAAGGCGAGCCCGTCAACCAGACGCCGCAACGCCGCAACCCGCATCAGGAAGAGTTCATGCGGGTCATCTTTGCCGATCATCTCTACCGCACCCGCCGCCAGTGCTTTCTCCACCACATCTGGGAACTGAGAGTGGATGGCAACCACAGTACTGCTAGTTAACGGGTTGGACAACAGCTCTTGAGTGAGTTCATCGCCATTGCCATTGGGCATAAAAAAATCAATAATCGCCATCTTTGGAAGATGCTGCTGAGCCAACTCCAGCGCTTCGCTCTTATTGTTGGCAATCAGTACCTCATAGCCGGCATCTTTCAGCAGTGCCGAGTAGATCGCACAAACGGTGGGAGAGTCATCTACAAAAAGTAGTTTCATTGTACGATCCGTAAAACCTCATGCTTAGGGTTGAGATGGCGCACCCGCTTTAGGTGCTCCGCCAGCTTGCTTTTCAGCCCCTTATTATGCAGCACTAACACAATAATAGCATGCGCATCTGCCTCATCAGCCTGTGTCAGATAGATACCTGCAGTCATCTTCTTCGCAGAGAGCGCAGTCTCTGCTGTCTCCAACGCCTCCAGCTCCTCTCCAGAGTCCAGCAGCACCCGCGCTTTCCCCAATCGGGCCCAGCTGGCCCACAAGGGGTGCTGGTCGATCAGTTGATCATAAAGTCGTAATGACTCTTCAAACTGTTTATTTTTGTAGGCCTGCTCAGCTAAACGTCGCTTCTCACTTATATCCTCTACCGGTTGTGGGCTACTTTTCGCGGCTACCACATGGGGAGCAAATGGTTCCACTACTGCCGGCACTGAAACCGTTGGCAGCCCCTGCGGCTGAGTTTGGGCCTGGGCCTGGGGGCGCGGGTCATAGTTGGGGGTGAATGTAGTTTGCAGGTGTTTATTGAGTTCTGCCTTCTTCATGCCATGTTTGTGGAACGCTCGCACCCCATTCAGCGTCTCCCCCTCAAACACCCCACCCACATGAGGGACCTCGGTAGAGTCAACAAAGAGCCACCCCTCTTTAGCCAGCAGCTGTTCAAACACCCCTAACATGCGAACGGTAGTATCTCGGTCAAAATAGATCAACATATTGTGACAGAAGATCAGGTCAAACCCTGGGACCATACGCGCCAGCGACTCGGTTAACAGGTTCATACGCTGAAACTTTACTTTTTGCATAATAAACGGGGAGACTTGAAACATCTCTCCTGCAATAACGCGGAAGTGGTGAGAGATGAATGACTCCGGCACCTGACGCAGCGAGTAGCGGCGATAACACCCTTTTTTGGCCAGCTCTATTGAGCTGGCAGCAATATCCACACCCACAATCTCCACGCGGTCTGGGTTAACCCCATTGTCTTGTAATAACATCGCAAAGGAGTAGGGCTCTTCACCCTGAGCACAGGGGGCGGAGAGTATCCGAGGGCGTTTCCCTTGGTTCAACAGAGGCTTGATGACCCTCTCTATCGCTACCTCCATATGTCGACGGTGGCGTAAGAAGAAGGATTCATGGGTGGTGACCGCATCAAAAAAGGGTTGTGGGTCAATCAGCCCATTGATCAGTAAGGCCGCATAGTTATCTTGATTCTCTCGGTTCTCCGTTGCCAGCACCTTCAATGCCAGTAGCACCGGCCCCTGATTAACATCCGTAATATAGAGCCCAGTCTGCTGCTGTATCCAGCGAAACAGTGGCTCTCGAATGGAGAGTTCCGCAGGGATCAACGCTCCACCCCACAGAGATGTTCGTTAACCTTGATCGCTATTTGTGCGGGAGGGTAACCCAACTCTCGCCCCAGTGCCTGTTGTGCTGCACGCGGCATGGAGTCCACTACCGCACTCTGCAAATCTTGCACAACGCCCTCCCCACCATTGGCCTTGATTGCAGCCAGCCCCGCTGCACCATCCTTACCCATCCCGGTCAGCACAACCCCGCAGGATTGAGCGGCTTTATGCTCCGCAATACTGAAAAAGAGCTGATTGATATTCGGCAGATAGATCTGTTCTGGCTTAGGTTCTGTCAACATCAACCGTCCAGCTACAGAGAGCTCCAGATTCATATCGCCACCCGGAGCCACATAAACCTGCCCCGCTTGTGGCTCTGTGCGATTACGGGCAATCGAAACCTGTAGTCCAGTCTGCTCTGTCAACCAAGAGGCAAAACCTTGTGTAAATTCTGCGTCGATATGTTGGCAAATAATGATCGGAACAGGAAAGGGGCGATGTAGATGGGAGAGCAGTATCGCTACCGTAGTCGGCCCCCCAGTTGAGCAGCCAATGGCCAACACGCCCCCCTTTTTTGAGATCATCGATGGGGCTCTTGTAGATGCCGCCATAGGCTTTGCACTCTGCTGAGCGCTGTACTGTTTACTATTGGAGACAACCTTCTCATCACCGATCCGCAGTACCGTCTCAATTTTGCGCAGCATATCATCCCCAGCTATCGCAAGCTGCCTGTTGCTGAGTACCGTACCCGGTGCATAGGAAAGACTGGGAGAGCGCACATAGTCGAGCGCTCCAAATTGCAGCGCATCAAAGATGTGCTTCATATTACGGCGAATGGTGGCGCTGGTAATCAGTACTCGGGTATTGGGCCGTCCCTGAACAATGCGCCGAGTGGCCTCAACACCGCTCATCTTCGGCATATGGATATCCATCAACACCAAATCCGGGAGCAGTCTGCTTGCAAGGTTAACAGCCTCAACACCATTGGTGGCAACTGCCACCACTCGGAGATCATCACTGGTCTCTACAATCGCCTTTATAACGGCGGTCAGTACCGGAGAGTCATTAACAATTAGAATATTCATCCAACCCTACCCGCTTATGATCAAGCGAGCACCTGCTCAGCGGCCTTTCGAAACCACTCTGCTGCCGCTTCGCAATCTTTCTCTACCCCCTTTCCCTCAGCATAGAGCTGACCCAACATATACTGCGCTTTGCCATTGCCTTGTGTCGCCGCCTTTTTATACCACTCGATCGCATGGGTGCTGTCTTTCTCAACCCCTTGTCCCTGTTGATAGAGGTAGCCCAGACTGTACTGTGCACTGGAGTGCCCCTGCTCAGCGGATTGCTGGTAGAGGTTAAAGGCTTCGACACAAACACCGCGCCCAGCCAGATAGAGGCAGGCGAGGTTGTGCTGAGCACCAGAGTCACCTTGCTCAGCCGCTTTACGGTACCAGGCAGCGGCAAGATCATCATTCTGCTCGACCCCTTGCCCCAACTCATAATGGACCCCCAGATTATACTGGGCGCGGGCATCTCCCTTCTCAGCCAGTGGCTGGATAATGATCAATGCTTTCTGGTAATTCCCCGTTTTGTAGTGCTCCTTATACTTCTCCAGAGCCGCCTGATTCTCTTTTTTTGAGTTCACCTTCACAGAGTCACTCCGATCAATTCCCGAATTCGGTCCATCATCTCACCCGAATCAAATGCAGCCTTGGTTACATAGTGGTTGGCCCCAGCATCCAATGCCTGCATCCGGTCTTGCTCTCGATCTTTATAAGAGACCACAATAATGGGGATCAGCCCATATTTATCGGTAGCGCGGATTTTGGTAATCATCTCAATGCCATTCATTCTTGGCATATCAATATCCGAGATAATCAGGTCAAAATTGTCGGCCCGCAATTTATTGAAGCCATCGACCCCATTTACTGCAGTGGTAACACTATAACCCGCCTGCTCCAGCATGTGACGCTCAACCTCACGCACCGTTGCGGAGTCCTCGACTACCAAAATGTGGCCGGTATCGGTATCACTGTCCATCTCCTCAATCGAAGACTCTACCTCATGCCCATGCCCCAAGTGGTTACCCATAGAGAGACCGCCACCTTGGCTATCCTGCATCGATTGCAGCAGATCACCCAGATCTACGATCAGCGCCACACCGCCATCACGCAGTAGCGTTACCCCCTGCATATCTCGCAATTTACCCAAGCGACTATCAAAGGTACGCGCCACAACATCCTGCTCATCTAATACTTCGTCTACCAGTAGCGCACGACGCTCTGCACCACGTCCCACCACCAACAGGTGCTTCTGTTCAATATTTTGGTGTACTGGCTGCAGCCCCATCATGTAGGAGAAGTCGTGTAACGGCAGAATCTCATTATTGATGCGTACCGACTCACGCCCCTCTACCTGACGCAGATCCTCTTGGGTAACGCGCCGCACCTCTCCCACCTCATTCAGAGGGAAGGCGTAGCGCTGGCTACCAAAGTAGGTCGACTGACCGCCCGAGATCATCAAACAGCGGGTCAGAGAGAGTGTCAGCGGCAGCTCCACCACAAAACGACTACCAAAGCCGCTCTCTGGCTGCTCCAGTGTCACCATGCCCCCGACCTTCTCGACTTCAACTTTTACAATATCGAGACCAAAACCGCGTCCAGAGGTGGCACTCACCTTTTTAGCGGTGCTAAATCCGGGCAGAAAGAGGAACTGTTCCCGCTCCTGTTCCGTCATCGCTTGCCACAGCTCCTCTGTGGTATCACCGCGCTGGACGACCTTCTGCCCAATCTTCTGCATATCGATACCGCGACCATCATCTTCCAAGGTAATGCGGATCTGCCCCCCGAGCTGTATCGCTTTCAGCGTGAGTTTACCCTGTTCCGGCTTACCCGCCGCACGACGCTGCTCGGGGGTCTCTAAACCGTGGTCTAGGCCGTTACGCAGTAGATGAATCATCGGTGCACGTACAGACTCCAGCACCGCACGGTCAATTCGGGTCTGCTCTCCCGTGATTTCGATGCTACACACTTTACCCAGCTCTTGTGCCAGATCGCGCACCACACGGGGATAGTTAGAGAAGAGGTTGGACAGCGGCACCAGACGGGCTCGTGTCACCTCATCACGCAGGTTCTCTCCCAAAAACTGCAGTCTGGACTCTGCCAGATCAAGGCTATCAATCGAGCCACTATAGTCGTTACCGATGGTACGCATTTTACGCTGAAAGTCAGCCATGCGCTCAAGCGGAGGTTCAATCCCTGCCGCTTGTACCTTCTCCATCATCAGCCCAAAAAAGAGGCTCATATCTCGCTGTATCCGACTCATGCGTTGACCCGCACCACGCATCACTTGACGCTGATCCTGTAGCGCATCAACAGCTACGGTAAACTCTCCAGAGATGGTCAGCAGTGAGTCGGTCAACTGCTCATAGTCCCCCGCAGACTGGCTGCTTTGTGGCTGCTTGGGGGCCGTTCCTTTTGCAAACGTCTGCGACGCTTCCACTGGAGGGGGCGTTTGATTACTGTCCGCTACCGCACTGTCGGGCTGCTGAGCGTTATCTACTTCAGCTTCAGCGGCTTCAACGATAGTACTCTCTGCTGAAGGGGTTTCGGTTTCGATCTCACCACTCTCGACTGCAGCGCTCTCTGCTGCAACCGGAGCAGTGCCGGTTGCCGGTATATCCAGCACCTCTCCCTTGAGGTAGGCCTGTACCGATTGGCGCAAGTTATCATTACCCTCAAACTGACTGCCATCAACCCGTGCTTCTAGATGTCCCTCAACCAGGTCCAGCGCATAGAGTGTGAGGTTGGTGAGGTCTGGCATACGGATCTCACCCTCACCATCCATCAAGGCGTGGTAGATATCCTCAATCTGGTGCGCTACCTCTTTAATCTCATCAAACTGAATCGCACGCGCGGCCCCTTTGATGGTGTGAAATTCGCGCATCAACGATTCCAGCAGCTCGGTCAGGTTCTCACCCGCCCCCGATGCACGCTCCAACTCCAACGCCAGATCACTGGCACTGCGCAGCTGCCCCTCTACTTGAGAGCGGAAAATTGCAAGAAAATCAATCTCTGCCATGGTTACTTTTCTCCTTGCTGGTTTAGCAGCAGTGAACGCTCTTCATCATGCAACAGTTTTCGCAACAGCACCCGCTGAATCATCCCTTCGTCGCCGATATTGATACCGTTGATAAAGGGGGACTTGCCGAGCTCGGTAAGAATACCTTCGCGATAGCTCTGCTCATCAAGCTCACGAATACCCTGCCAGCCGTCCATGATCACCGCAAAACGGAAATCACCATCGGCTGTGAGTAACAGCCGTGTCCCCGCCGGATAGGGAGACTGCGGAGACTCTTGAAGCCCCAGTGGAGGCGGAGCCTGCATGCGATGCTGCCCCAGCCGCTCCAGCATATCAATAACTGGGATCAAGGCACCACGCAGGTTCAATACTCCGGCCAGAAACAGCGGTGCAGAGGGGATGCTGCGCAGGGTTGGCATATGCAACACCTCATCAACATCAACCAGCTTTACACCGTAGGTGTCTCCACCAATTTTAAACAGTAACATCTCCATCAGAGTGTCCTCATGCTGCTGGGCTACAGGGGTATATATTAGGTACGGAACGCTGCAACCGCATCAGAGAGCTGAGTCGCCATCGCATTCAGCTCATACGCTGCTGAGGAGGTCTGACGTGCAGCCTGTGCCGCCGTATTGGAGGAGGAGAGCAGCTCGGTAATGGTCTGCTGCGCCTCTGTTGAGGAGACCGCTTGCTGAGTCACACCTGCGGCAATCTCCTGAGTACGGCTAGTAATCTCTGACATACTCAGGTTGACATCCTGCATGGTTGCGGTGGAGTCCTGTACCAGATCAATACCGACACGAATCTCTTCTGAAGATTTATCCATAGAGACCACGGAGGATTCAGTGGCTCGCTGAATATCGCGCACCATCCCACCGATACCCCCTGCGGAGTCAATCGAACGGTCAGAGAGACGACGGATCTCGGTAGCCACCACCGAGAAGCCTTTGCCCATCTCACCCGCCTTGTTGGCCTCAATCGCTGCGTTGAGTGACAACAGGGTGGTTTGATCAGCGACACCAGAGATGGAGGATACGGCATCGGTGATGGTATCCATCTGGTCGTTGAGCGCCTTGATGCGGTCTGAGGTTTGACGGGTGGATTCACCAATCGCATTCATCGACTCCATCATCTGGCTGGAACGGCTATTGGCATCGCCCACCTTGGTGGCGATACTGCTACTACTGCCCGCTACGGTACCGGCATTGCTCGCCAACTGCTCTGCACTCTGTGCAATCTCACGCAGGGTGACCGAGAACTCATTCAGCGCACCCGCCTGCTCTGTTGAGGTTGCGGACTGCTGACTGGATGCCGCCTGAATCTCATTCACTGTGGTAGAGATCTGTACCGAGGCACACTGGATACGATCCACCAGTGACATCAGGTTAGAGCGCATATGGTCGAAGGTACCTGCCAATTGACCGAGCTCATCTCGTGTTGAGACGGTAATCGGTTGTGTCAGGTCACCCGCTGCAACCCGTTGCGCACCCATGAGTAGCTGGTTAATCGCTGCAAGAATCGGACGAGGTACCGCATAGAGTACAAAGGCACCCAGTAGCACACCGACCACAACCAGAATCATCAGCAGATTCTGTGCGTCATTACCGGTACCCTGCAGGTTACGAGACTCGCTGGCGATGGTGCTCCAAGCACCATCGGAGAGGTCGGTTGCCAAAACCAGCAACTTCTCACCGGTCTGCTTCAATGAGTCCTTCTGAGCATCGATACCGGCATTGGCCGTAGCTGTATCAACGACTACCTGATCGGCATCAACAACCGCATTGCGGAACAGCTTCTGATACTCCAGTAGCTGTTTACGCACCTCTCCCATCTGCAGGGTCATCTTCTCATCCCCGCTCTCACGACGGACAACATCTGCAATGGAGAGCGCCACGTCAATGGTTGAAACGGCGCCATCCGCGAATGATTTCTTATTGAGCTGCAGGTAACGGGCAACCTGAATCTGCATGGTCAGTAACTCACGATCCAGATCAGAGAGGAAGGTACCGAGAACAACGGCGTCTTGCACCAGCAGGGTGCTTTGCTTGGTCTTATTCAACGCGTTATCCGCAGCCAGATTAGCCTCCTCAAAGACCTTATTAGCGGCTTCGACACCCGCGGCAGCCAGCTTATCACTCGCTGTTGCTGCTGCCGTTGCAGAGAAGGCTAGCGCATCTGCAGATGCCTGAGCGGCCATCTCGGCTGCCTCTATATTCTGCTGTGCCAACCGCTCTTGTGACTCAAGGGCCTTGTTTTTGACAGCAGCAGCATTGCTGTCAAGATCGTTGCCTTTCAGTGCAGCGTTCCCTTTTGCGGTGCCTCGGGTTGTACCCAGTTTGGTCGCCTCAACGATTGCGATATCGGCATCACGATTGAATTTGGTGCGTGCGGCGGCTGCAAGGTCACGTATACGCTTATCAGCAACTACCTTATCCGCAGCGATCTGATCCGAGGCGCTCTTGGCATCCTCTTTTAGCTTATCAGCGGCCATTTTCAGGTCATTAGAGAGCTTCTCATCTGCCATCTCTTTGGCCGCTAGAGCACCGGCCTTGGCCTGATCTGCAATAGTCTGTGCATCAACGGTAGATTGGCGTACCACGTTTTTGGTATTGATCCAGAAATCATCGGTGATCCCTTTCACCAACAGGCGTAGCTTATCGGCACGGTCTGAAAGAGTGACCTTGGCCTCTTCTGTCTCAGCGATATCTTTATCAACCCCATCACGGGCATCTTTAACATTCTTCACCTGCTCAGAGAACTGTTGCTCATAGGCGTCGACCGCATCTGCCATAGCGACAAACTGTGCGCCGGTCTGAATTCCAGTCGCTTTTTCGATCTCATCACCGAGTTCGGTGGCCTTCTCCAGCTGACCACGCAGCTTGGTGATAAAGCGGCCAGAGCGGTCTAGCGCCTCCTGCTCCTCTTTAATCAGGAAGTCTTTCTCTGCATCACGGGCGCGGAAGACGGAGGTTTTGATCTCTTCAGTGACTTTTGCAAGGGCACTCTGGCGTTCTGCAATGCCGATTGAGAGGTCGTTGATCTCTACGATGGAGGTGAAGGAGATCACCCCCAAGGTGAGGATGATCAGGGTCAGCAGAGAGAGCGAGGCCATCAGCTTAGTCTTGATGGTGAAGCCGCTGGTGCGTATCAAGTCACCTGCGGAGCTGGTAAAGCTGGAGTCATCTCCTGAGTCGCCACCGTTACTGCTACTGCCATTTTTTGAGATGGCATCACGCATACGCTGGTTGAAGCCCTGAGGGGTCAGATCTTGTATATCTGAGCCATTCTCCTCTAGGGGGACTCCGTTACGAATACCGTCTGAGCCTTTTGCAAAACCCCAAAAACGAGTGTAATTATTGGCTAAATAAGCCAAAAATCAAAAAGTGACCGGCCCTCATTTGTTATAATGAGGAGCAACAAACCAGATGAAAAACAACGTACTAAGGGGGGTTTTCATGAACCAGACACGGCAAGCATTATCCTCTATTTGGAACCATTTTCAAAGCAATCTTTTCCCTTGGCTCAGTGAAGAAATTGGGGAACTGACCTCGAAGCAACAACTTCTTGTCGAAGTACTGGAGTTAGCACAAATTGAACATCACTTGCCCTACCGAGGAAAACTACCAGGTCGTCCCCAAGAAGATCGAGCCTCTATTGCAAGAGCGTTTGTTGCTAAAGCAATCTACAACATGCCAACCACAGAATACCTCTTAGATCGCCTGGATTCAGACAAGAGATTAAGAAGAATTTGTGGTTGGGAGAAAAGATCCGATGTACCCAGCAGCGCCACCTTTTCTCGTGCATTTGCCGAATTCTCCAATAGCAAACTAGCTGAAATAGTCCATGCAGAAATCATTGATCGCCAGATGGGGGAGCAACTGATTGGACATATCTCTCGGGACTCTACAGCCATTATTGCTCGTGAAAAACCGGTTGTAACCGAAGTAAAACCAGAGCCACCCAAAAAACGAGGTCGCCCCAAGAAGGGAGAAGTCCGAGAAAAAAAGATGACGCGTATTGAGAAGCAGAGCAGCGGTATCAGCTTGAAAGAGATGGTCGAGGAGTTACCTACCGAGTGCAAAGTAGGAACCAAGCGCAACAGCAAAGGGCACCAAAGCAGCTGGACTGGTTACAAGCTTCATATTGACTCAGCGGACAATGGAATTCCAATCACCTGCTTAATCAGCTCTGCCTCAATGCATGATAGCCAGGCAGCCATTCCGTTAGCAGAGATGAGCAAACTGCGAGTCGATAACTGCTACGATTTAATGGATGCCGCGTATGACTCCCCTCTCATCAAAAAGCATAGCGAATCATTGGGGCATGTACCGATCATTGATGAAAATCCACGAACCAAAGAGCGCAAGGCAGAGATCAAGCTGGAGCTAAAAAGTCGTAGAAAAGCGGGGCACAAATATGCCGAGCAGATTCGTTATAACGAGCGTAGCACAGTAGAAAGAGTCAATGGCCGATTGAAGGATGAGTTTGGTGGTCGTATGGTGCGAGTGAGAGGTGCGGCCAAAGTGATGACTCACCTTATGTTTGGGATCATGGCACTCACAGTAGATCAGTTAATGAGATACGCTGAATGAGTGGCAAATTAGAACTTTTCACGCAATCAGCCGCGTCAATTTTATCGTGGACGGGGAGGCATTGCGCAAATCTTTGAAAACCATGCAAAAAGAAAGTGATTTAATGAAAATATACTAAGGCATGAAAGGTAATGAGAAAAAATTGCACCTAAAAGATGCGCAAACCGTTTGGGCCGGAACTTGTTGTTGAGTTTTGCAAAAGGCTCGTCTGACTCCGGCATTACGAAGGGTTGACCATTCTGACCGTTGCTATTCTCTTCACTCATCTTCACTCTCTCCAGTAGGAATGTTGAATTCTTATTTTATATCTCTGTTCTTAAAAACTGCTCCCCCCCTATTTAGGGGAGAGGAGTCACAATATTTCTCGTACACCACGCAGCAGGGCATCAACCTGTAGTCGACTGATGGAGCGCCCATCCCCACCATCGGTTACCGCATCGATAAAGCGTCGCTGCTCTCCATCATCCCCTTCATGCAGGGGTTGTAGCTGATCTTCATTAAAGTCTGCCACGGTGACAATCTCATCAATCAGAAACGCGGTGCGCTGCTGCTCTTCATCATCCTGCTCTTTAAACAGCAGTACGCGCTGTTTCGCATTGGGGGCTACCGAACCACGCAGCCCGAGCATCTGCCCGAGGTCGAAGGTGAGTATGGTCTCTCCACGTAGGTTAATCAGGCCGATAGCGGAGGGGGGAAGATGGGGTAGGCCTACACCTAGGGTCACCACAGAGACCTCATCCAGCGCGGTCATTGGCAGAATAAACTGCTCATCAGCCACCTTGAAGTGGAGCCATTCCGCAGAGGCCCAGATATTCTCGGCCTCACTATCCTCTTGGGCGTAGAAGTTGGCCCACTCGTCTAGTTGGGTTTCGGTCAAATTTAGGCCGATGGCGGTATCGCTAAAGGAAACTTCACTCATAAGAGAAAACTCATTCTATTTAAAAACCTGACCATACTCTGCACACGAAGCGCCTTGAAATATTACATCTACAATTTTTTATAATAGCACTCTGAATAGAAGAGTATCAATAAATAACTGCACTCTACCTCCAACTCTGCCCTAATACCGCCTGATCAATGGTCGTTTTTGGTTACCACAGGGGATCGCCCCAAACTGATGTTCGAAGGTGTGAATCATGCGGCTCTCTAACGCCGCCTGTTCATCGGTATAGGCGACTCTTACCGTTAGCAGTTGAGGCTGTTGCATTAATAGACTGAGGCGTTCGCTATGGGCCTTGCCAGAGAGGTAGGTCTGAAAACGCTTACGCAGCTTTCTACTCTGACCGATATAGACTACGCTAGAGTACCCCCCCGGATAGCAGACCTGCCGCTGTTGACTGATCTCATAAACGCCTGGACTACTCTCCAGTATCTCCCCCAACCGACTAAATGGCATTGAGATACCAAGAAGTGATTGGGGGTACTGTTTCCCAAGCGCTCTTTCCGTGCCGGAATCCCCATTTTCTTACGGCACTCATTAATATGCCGCGTGGAGATATGAATATCATAACCACTGCCAAGTCGGTCACGCAGTTCACGATCGGTAAGCAGTGGATGGCTGGCAAGAATCCTTCTTAAGTGCTCTCCGATCCAGCGCATACGCCCCGGAAACAGCTGCTTCATCAAGATTCGTTGTCCATGCACACGCACTTGTGTGTGGTTGATCAGGCGACTCAAGGTTGAGGCGGGCAGTTCAAAGTCATCCCAGCGGTCATTATACGCTGCTATCACCTGACTCGCATCCCAAGGGGAGAGCAGCAGTGCATCGGGCAGCGCTAGCCAAGGCTTACGGTAACGGTTGATCAACTCCAATACCCTTTGGGTAAGCCGGTTGCGGTAGTCGATGTGCTGCAAGATGTGGGGGGCTGTTTGTGTCTCTTCCGAGGGCAACACAAAGTTAAAGTGGCTACAACTCACGGTAAGCTTGTCCCCCACTTGGTGCGCAAAGATTTGGGGGTCACAGTTGGACTTTGCCGGGTCGCAACGACATCCGACCCCATGCTCTGAGAGCGCATTGTCGATAATTTTATGCCAGTTGGGGGTGGTTCTTGTGAGGTGACGTGCGGTGATAATTTTCCGCACCAATGATCGGTTACTGAAGTTTCCGCGTTTTTAGAGCGGGGTATTTTCCATTGCGCGACACAATAAGTTGTGCTTATTCAGACAATACCAGGCTTATCATGGGCCGCTTCATTTTGCGTGCCAATCTTTCACTGAATGTG
>Ga0209685_1000582_pt1 | contig 22868 bp, 22 predicted proteins | sample SaaInlV_DNA_120m_FD_184685 | JGI IMG/M metagenome (GOLD analysis project Ga0209685, IMG submission 184685) | Marine microbial communities from expanding oxygen minimum zones in the Saanich Inlet - SI075_LV_DNA_120m (SPAdes) (version 2) | ecosystem: Environmental > Aquatic > Marine > Unclassified... | reverse complement strand
ATTTTCCATTCTTTTAAAGTCCTAACATTTGGAAAAGATGGTAATTCAGTCCATGTATTACTACCTTTTGCATCTCAAAAATACCATATTCCTTTTATCCTATATATATTAGCTTCTTCTGCCAATTCTTTTTCTTTAGCTTCTATTATTTTTCACCACCTTACTTTTTCTTGTTTAGATGTAGCTACTTTTAGTCATAATTTATCAAACATTTTACTTAATTTCCTTGAATTTGAAATAGATCATGAGGCATTACAAATATTGTGTTTTTTATTAAATTCTGTATTTGGATAGTATTGTAGAAATACCCAAGAATCTATACCTTTTGCATCTCAAAAATACCATATTTCTTCTTCTTTATATATATTTGCCTCATCTGCTAACTTTTGTTCATGTTTTTCTAAATTTCTTCACCATCTGTCAGTTTCTTCTTGCTCTGTTGCTACATTTATTCATAATTTATAAAATAATATTTTTAAATCTCTAGAATTCCTTATAGATCATCTTTGGTCTCAAATATCATTATCTTTATTAAATCATGCATTCGGGAAATTTCTTAATGCTGACCATTTATGAGCTCAATATGCATCTCAAAAATACCATTTTCAATCCTCAAAAAATATATTTGCATCATTTTCTAGTAATTCCTTTTTTGATTCTAAAAATTCTTGCCATTTAAGGATATCCTTTAAGCTTACTACTCACTCAACATTTTTATGTGCAGAAATTTTGAAATCGGCTTTTAAACTATCTTGATTTTCAGTTAATATAGCCTCTTTTAAATTTTCTAAATATTTTTCAGAATATGGAATTTGTTTAGCAACTAATCATTCTATTTGTTCTCATTTCTCATAATTCTCAAATTTTTCTATCCTAATAATTCAATCATAAACAAAAGTAGCTTGTCATATCTCATCAGAAATAAGAACCGTCTTATCTATATTTCATTCAGAAATATAAATTATTTTATATGGATATTGTCTCATTATATCCTTATCTATTTTTTCTTCATATATAAGCAAATCTTCTATATTGATATTAATTAGTAATAATATATTTAAAAATTGTCTATACTTATCTACACTCTCTTTTCCCTCTACAAACTCTCAAGATCATGCTTTCATATTAGTTAAACATAAAGCAGGTAGAATACTAAATTTTAATTTTATTATCTCTTTATCTAATTTTTGTTCCAGTGCATCTAAAAACATATTTAATAAATCATCTACATCTTTAAAATCAGTCTCTCAAAAATACATATTTTCATATCTCTTTAAAACCTTAAGACCATATTCTCCATCTATTTCATTTTTTTTTCATTTATAGGATTCTTTTGATAATTCTACTAATCATATAACTTTATCTAAAAATAAATCTTGTGCAGATATAACATCTTCACTAGAAATAATTTTTTCTATTTTTTTAAGATTATTTAATAACTTTGTTCTATTTCTTTGACTTAAATATACCATAATAACTGAAGTATTTAATTAATTGTAATACATTGCTATTATTTTAAGTATTAATTTCTAATTGTCAAGTATCTGATTTCTATGTTTTTTTTCAAAATAGTCTTGTATTAATATAAATTATAAATATATTTTTTTCAATTATTTAAATAGATATACAAAGATGAAATTATTAACTTGGGATGATATTCTAAATATTGATGAAAAAAGTATTAAATTAATATGATATTGAAGCCTATTAAACGAAAATACTCACCATGAAAAACATAATTATAAAGCAGTTATTTTTTACTGATTCAAAAGAGTTTATAATTTAAAAATAATAAATGATTTTATAAATAAAAAATCTGTTAGTTACTTATGACAGTATTGAATTACATGTGAAGAAAAAATAAAATCTCTAATAAATAATAATATTTGTGCTCTAAACTGTGTATGCACATGAAATACCAGTGAGATCGTTAATTGATTATGCTTAGAAATAGAAAAAAATGATTTATTAGATTATAGTATTAGAGAAAAACAATATAATTTAGTGGAAACAAAATATGATTATGTTTGCCCTAAAACATGAAAAATAGAAAAAACTAGTGAAATAGCTTATGTATTAGTTGCAAAAGATGAAGAAATAATAGCAAATTGAATTCCATTTGATAAATATCATTCAAATACTAGAAATTGAGCCTATAAATTATGAGAATATTTCTGAAAAATGTTTGACGAAACAACTTATAATGTATTATGAGAATTAGTTAAAAAATAGAGAAAAATAATTATTTTTCTCTATTTTTTTAATTCTAAATTAATTTTAGAATTTTGAAGCATATTATATTCTAATATTAATTCTTCTAAATTTCTAGTTCAGACCTTATCTAATATCCTTTTAAAATGTTCAGAGTTTATATATTCAGATTTAATATATAATTCTACTATGCTTCAACTAATAGCAACAAAAAAATACTTTGTATCTAATTTATTAGATTTTATAGTATGTCATAGAGTTCTTCTATCTATAATATCATTAAAATAATTAATAAATCATACTACAGATTTCTTAGCGTCATCTAGCACAATTTCTGATTCTACTGTATTAGAAAATTTAAGTTCTAAATTAGCGTATAAATCTTTATCAGTTTTTTCTTTTAACTTTTCTTTTCTGGCATCATTTGAACTTTTATCCACTTCAGGAATATTATATCATAGTAAGCTAATCATTTTATCAAACCTTTTTCAATTTACTGATTTGATATTATAAGTCTCGAATAATCATTTAAACAAATCTATAAAATTTAATCACTCACAGAATTCATACTTATCTCATTTATTATCATATATTTCTTTTAAACTCTTATAATTATTTATTCACTTTGATTCAAAAATATCACATACATTTTCTTTTAATGATTTGAATCATAAAAGATTTGAAACTTTTAGTACACTCATTAAATATATAGCACTATTTTTTGTTTTTAATTTTTTTCTGATAATTTGATCAAAACTTAGATCCAATTTATTAATAAAACTAGGTTTGATTGCCCCTTCTGGATTATTATTTTTCCATTTGTTTATTTTTTTTAGATGGAATACCATATCTATAGTTCTATATATTCAATTTAATGAGAAGATCTGTACTAATTCCTGATCATTTGGTATTTTACAAATTCTCTTAGTTTTAGTTCACTCAAAAATAACTGAGTTAGTAACTTTAGTTGAAACTCAGTTAATTGTTTGATTTATATTATTTGATTTAGTTACTAAAACTCATTTATCAGTAACAGAAAATTGTCTATCTATAGTCCTCATTTGAGTTTGTTAAAATTTAACTTGTATTTATTATACATATATTTATATAGATGTAAAGAATTATGATAATCAAGATAATATTTGCTTATTGTACTAATCAATATATAATTTTGCTTATAATTTATTAAATAATAATTAATATATGTTTCAAAATATACAAAGTAATGATATCAATAAAATAAAATGATTAGTTAAAGTAGTAATTTCTATTGTTGTGTTAATTATTTTATTCAGTCTCTTAAATCCACTAGTTGTTATAGAAGCTTGAAATAGATGAGTAGTTTTCTCAAAATTTGGATGAGTAAAACCTATAGCTTTATGAGAATGAATTCATTTAAGAATTCCTCTTATAGAAAATATTCAACAAATGAATGTTAGAACACAAAAAATACTTTTTACAAATAGCCCTGAAAAATATCCAGATATAAATAACGTAAGAGCTAGGTTAGATAGTGCTTCAAGTGATTTACAAGATGTTTATGTAGATACAATAGTTACTTATAGCCTAAGCAAAGAAAATGTAGCTAAAATATACCAAAATGTATGACTTGATTATGAATCTAAAAAAGTTATACCACTTATCATAAATAGTATAAAAACTCATACTGCAAAATTTAAAGTTTCTGAAATATTAACAAATAGGGAAAAAATAAAAGAAGCAGTCGAAGCAGAATTAACAGAATGATTTATGAAAGAAGGAATAATATTAGAATGAGTTAGTTTAGCTGATTTTAATTTTAATTTAGAATTTAAAAAATCTATAGAAGAAAAGCAAATAGCAGAACAAAAAATGGAAAAAGAAAAATACGAACTTGAAAGAATAGCTATACAAGCCCAACAAAAAGTTAAGGAAGCAGAAGCTGATGCAGAAGCTAAAGTTAAAAGAGCTGAATGAGAGAAAAAAGCAAAAATATTAGAATGAGAAGGTATTGAGAGCTATAATAAATTAATAAAACAAGAACTTTCAGATTCTGTACTTAATTATAAAACATTAGAAAATGAATTAAAAGCAATTGAAAAATGGAAATGAGATTATCCAACTTACTATATGTGAGGAGAATGATGAGCTATTCCATTAATAAATATTTGAAAGTAAAAAAAGTGGGACTGTTATAAGTCCCTCTTTTTTTAAAAACAAATCAGTAATAGTGGGTCCTCCATGACTCTTCTTTAGGTTCAGTAACCTTCAATGGATGTGGAGAATTGCTTCCAAATAAAGGTGAATTTTTCCCCTTTATTTTTGGTCCTTTATCTACCATTACTTTTTTAAATGTTTTCTTTCCCCCCCCTTTTTTACCTTGACGAACTATATTCTTCTTCTGCTTAGTAATTTTCTTTTGTTTTGCCATTAGTTTTCTCCTAACTTTTGATTTTTTTGGTAATCAAATAATAATAGAAAATAAGTGTATGTCAATATCTAATTTAAATAATAAAAGATAGCAAATATCTATTAGTTTTTATTATTTTAACTACTTAGTCCTTCTTCCACTTTTCAATTTCTAAATCTTTATGAGCAAAATCCATAAAATCTCTCATTATTGGTCATGCTCATGTTAATCAATATGCTTTTATTTTCAGTTCCTCTCAAGAGGTATTTCATGCCCAAACAACAGTAGTGATTGATGGTGTATATCATACTGTCCATAAATCTTTTGGTAATATAGTATCCTCTTCATCATCTATCTCTTTTTTATATTGTTTACTAGAAGTTCAAGTTTTTGCAGCCATTTGTCTACCAGGAATTGCTAAAAAATAATTCCAGCCCCATGGTCTATCATTTATATTTGATAATATAGAATTTATTTGATAAGTATATTTTTGTTCTAATACCCTTTGTCATATTTTATTCTCATTTGTTTCAATAATATTTCATTTTGAGTCTATTATTTTTAATATAGAAGTTATTTCATTCTTAATTCATGAATTTGCAAAAACAGAATAAGCACTAGCTAACTCAAAAGGAGTAATTTGAACAGTTCACAATGCCATTGGTGCTGCGTATACATAGTTATATCCATTTTTTTCTTTAAACTCATTTTTGAAATCTATCAAACTTTTCATTCAAAAAGGAGTTAAAAATTTTATTATTTCTTCTTCCTCTCAAGCTGCATAATAATTTTTTACAGCAGGTATATTTCTAGAATAATTTAAGGCCTTTGATAATGTCATTTTTCACATATATTTTCAATCTGAATTATTTGGTGTGTAATCTCAAGGAAAAGTGAATTTTGCATCAGTAAAAATAGTATATTTAGTAAATCATTCCTTTATCATAGATAACATATAAATGAATGGTTTAAAAGTACTACCAGGTTGTAGTCTTGCAAAAATCATATTATTATAACCCCCATTACTTTTATCAAAATAATCTACTCATCATACCATTGATATTATTTCACCACTTTTATTATCCAAGCTAATTAAAGCAGCATTTTTTGCTCAAAATTTTTCTATATTTGTAATTACTTGTTTTTCTATTAATTCTTGAGCTTTATCTTGTAATAAAGGATTAATTGTCGTATATATTTTATATCAACCTGTCTCAATCTCTTCTTTTCAATATTTTTCAAATAAATTATCCCTAATATAGATTACAAAATGGGGATATCTTATAGCATCTGTGTATTCATTAAACTCAAATCCAAAGGATCAAATTATAGCTTGTTTATATTCTTCAAATGTAATATATTTATCTTCTAACATTCTTCATAATATATAATCTTTTCTTCATGTTTTATACTCTATATAAGAATCTTTATATTCAATAGATATAGAATTTAAAAATAATAATAACTTATTAAATTTAACATTTGTACATCATAATTCATCTACAAAAAAATTATATGATTTTATATTACGATAATTAATTCAGCATATTTTTAAATAACTTCAAGCATTCACTGCATCTAATTTATCAAAAAAAGTAGTTAATTTATTTACTTCATTATCTTTATTATCTAAATCATTTTTTGATAGTATTTTTATAGAACTACCTGAGTTATTCAAAATTAATGGATAACCTAATAATGCATACTTATTATTATAAGGAGATAATCAAGTAGGAGCTTTAGGTAAAGAAGAAAGTATGCTTGATTCTAATATATTTAACTCTGATGCTTTTATTCAAAAATAAGTTTGAGAAGCTTGCTCTACTCAATATGAGTTTCATCAAAAAAATATTTTATTTAAATATAGTTCTAAAATATCTTTTTTATCAAAAATTGAGTTTAGTTCAATTGATAAATATAGTTCTTTTATTTTTCTTTCTATGGTTCTTTCATCTGTTAAATATGTTACTCTAGCTAATTGCTGAGTTATTCAAGAAGTTCAGGAAATACTACTTCATTTCAATAATCAATTAAAAATTGCCCTAATAATTCATATACTATCATATCATGGATTAGACCAAAACCTCTTATCCTCAGAAGCAATAATAGCATTTATCATATTTATATTTATTTCTTCATATGGAACATAAGTTCTTTTTTCCAAATATATTTTATATAGCTCTCATCAAGTTCTATCATATATTATTGATGATTCTGGTAAAGGTATTGTTTTATAATCTTTTACATCAGGAAATGGTCATAAACTATTTAAATAATTTAAAAACAAAAATAATGAAATAAAACTAAGAATTATTAAACACAAAAAAATTAATATAATTTTTGATATTATATTATATTTATTTATAAAAGATTTTGTGTTTGTGTTTAGCAATTTTTTAAAATTATAATCCTTATTATTATGATATTAATTTTTGTTAAAAAAGATAATTATTATATTATAAGTTTTGAATTAAGTAAAATTTTAGATACACTAAGCTATAATTACTAATTCACTGTTCTTAAAGTTAAATTGATTAAATAATAAAGTAGTATATGAAAAAAATAGTCTTTGTTTTTCTTTGTTTATTTGTTCTTTTTTCTTGTTCAACAAATGAAATACATAGTGATATTTCTGAAAAAGTTAAATCATGAGAAGAAATAACAATTTTGGCTTTATGAGATTCAATTACGTATTGATATAAGGTAGATATAGATAAACCATACCCAATACAACTTGAAAATAAACTAAGAGAAAATTCTTATAATTATAGTATAAAAAATTATTGAGTTAGCTGAGATGAATCAGATGATTTACTAGCTAGAATTGATGAAATACTAGAGAATAATATTGAAGCTGATATTGCGATATTAACCATATGATGAAATGACTGACTAAAAAAAAGAAGTACTAGTGAAATGAAGGAAAATATTCTTGAAATAATTGAAAAATTAGAAGAAAAAAATATTATTGTTGTTTTTTCATGAATGAAATTACCTATATTTTTTGGATGGACTTATTCTGATAATTTTGAGGAAGTTTATAAGGAAATTGCCAATGAAAAAAAAGTATTTTTTTATCCATATTTTCTTAAATGACTTTGAATTAGTCTAGAAAATAACCAAGCTGATAATATTCACCCTACTGGAACCTGATATACTATTATTAGTAATAATTTATATGATTTTTTTGATAAAAATGGATTACTTTTTAAATAAATAAAAACAGCTATAATAGCTGTTTTTATTTTAAGCAATATTAATAATTTTAGATACCTCTTCATTTATACCACTCACTTCTGATCTTTCTATGTTATCTATAAGCTCTATTGCATTATAAAGTATTTTATATTGATTATCTTCTAACAGTGAATTATTTCTAGACACGTTGTACGACGATTGATTTAAAGATAATACTAACATCTTTATAGATCTTAATATTTCGTTTTTAGAAATATTAAATTTATAATTTAAAGCCATTTTTCAGTTTATATCGTTATTTAAAGATATTAAAATAACTAATATATTTTCGAGAACTTGTTGATTTATTTTTAATTCAATTGCTTTGGATAAATCTAAATTTTTAAATCTATTTGCTAAATTTGAAATTAAACAACTTATATTAGCTGTTGTATTTTTTCAATTAATTGTTTCTATGAATTTATTTTCAGGAAGAGCACTTCACCCTCAAGCGGAACTATTATCAGACATGTATTAAATATTATTATTATTTGATATAATATAAGGTATGATTAACTATTGTCAAGCCCAGTTATAGTTTTTAAATCAAAAATTTCATTTAATCTTTCATTAGAATCTGTATGTATATCTATAACTTCAAATCAAAATTTACTTGCTTTTTCACTCACAATATCACTATATCTCAAAATCCAATCTGCAACAACTTGTGAGTTTCTTCATACAAATGTTCAAGGATCTAAATCTAGTGAATTTATTATACTCTTAAAGCATTTTCTAACCATAAAAACAGTTTTATAATCAGATGGATTATCAACTTGATTTAAAAAATCATAAACACTTCTAGGAGTATTTTGTACTCATTCAACAACTATATTTTCTCAATCAACTAACAGACTAGATATTATTTCTGAAAAAATATACTGATTTGCTTGAAATTCCATAGATAAATAGGCATCAATTCATTTTTCTTTTATTATTTGTTCAAAAGTACTTATCTCTATATCTCACCAGTTATGTTCCCTAAGATAATAAAGTATAGGCATTAACCTTTTTTTATCTTCTAAACTTAAAGAATTAAAAAAATCATTTCTAATATCATCTCATGAATATATCTTAAATCCTTTATCAGCTAGAGACGATGATAATGTAGTTTTTCCTGACCTAGATACTCATCAAATTATTATATTTCACATTCTTATATTATATAAGTTATTATAATTAGTGAATTTATAAAGACATTTATTTATATGTCAATATTTTGGTAAATATAATATGTTCAAATGTTCTCTATCTATTTACATAATAAAAACAGCTATTAAGTAGCTGTTTTATCTTTAATTTTATTTGGAGGTGGCCTATGCCACGATTATAGAACTTTAAGAAAAATTTTAGATAATTTAATAAATATAATTTATCTATTAGCTATCATAAATATTCAAATCACTTTTAATCTCTTCTTCAAATACATTCTTTGGTGTATTTTTTATCCAAATTATAAACTCTTTTAATGCAATATCCAATCATATATCACTCCTTCATTTTAAATATCATACAGACACATTACTCCTAACAGGGTCACTTTCAAAAGTTACTCAGTTAACTCAAATAAAAACATCACAAGTTCATCTTTCTTCTCAATCAAATTTTTTAAGTGTTAAGTAATTATCAGTAAGATGCTCTACAAGAACTTTCAATCAGCCAAAAGATTTAAACTCTTCTATCGATAAAGTATTTAAATAAACATATATATACATAACTTTATCTAGGATATCTCTATAAATAACTTGTTCTTCAAATATTCTTATTTCATTTTGTTTTTGTTGTTCTTCTTTCTCTTTTGATTTTCAAATTGTATAAATTCATCTTTTTACAAATGCTTTGATAAACTTGTTAGTAATAGTATATGTTCAATTACCAATATGATTTATATATCAATCTTTTGTTAAAGTACTTATTCTTGGATCATCCTTAACTGATTTGCCACTTTCAAAAGTTATATGGCTTATATCAAATTCTTGAAATTTATTTAAACTAGTAAAATGATTAGATATAAGATAACACATACCTTCCATTTGAATATTTTGAAACTCACTGTCACAATAATCATTAATTTTAGATGGATGTACTATTTCTAATAATTCAACTCAATTATCATCAGAACTTAGTATTTGTTCATATATCTCATCTGAGACTATATTTAAACCATTATGTTTTCATATCATTTTATCTCTTTTTTCCGTACCGTATGCTCAAGATAATATTTGTTTTGCTTTAATATGAGGAAGTTCTCTTCTAGTATAATTTTGCATAATTAAGAATTTAATATATATTTAAATTAAATTATATATAAATCATAGAATTTGTCAATATTATTGTTTTTACTGATTTTATTAGAATAATTAGATTAAAATTAATTTAAGTTTTACACAATAAAACCAGCTTATAGCTGGTTTTATTTTAAATCTGTATTTGGAGGTGCCTGAGATTGATGTAAGTGAACTTTTTGAGAGGGTCATTAAAATTGAATTAAGCATATTAATCAATGTTAAAGAACTTATTAGAATTATTCAATGAAAGAATAATATCTCATTTTAGTTTATCTTTCCCTATTGTTTTTATCTTATCTTCCAATAATGAAACAATGTATTGTCCATTAATTGTATTTGCTATTTTAAATAAATTTTCAAGAGATAATGAGTTAGTATCTTCTGTACTATCGTGTAATACAAACTTAGGATAGTTTCATTTTTTTTCATCTACATATGATATATAAGCTAAATCAAATAATCATATATATGCTTTTTTTTCTCATCATCATACATTAAAATCAATATTTTCAGGCAAGATGTCTTTATAGTCATCAGAAAAAGAAATAAGATATTTTTGATTATATAATTTTTGAGAAAATTCAGAAAAATACTTATTAAAAATGAAAATGTTATCATCAAAATCTTTAGTATATTGATCAACTTTTTTACTTATATTTAGAATTTGTTCTTTTTTGTTATCAATTTTCTCTTCCAATTCATTGATTAAATCAAGTATTTTCTTTTCCTCTCATTTCTTCTGTGATTTTTCAGAAAGCTCATGTTGTAATTGATATAAACTACTAAACTTATCTTTATCTCATATTGACCTTAGTATATTACCTTCTTCCGCCTGTAGAGTTCTCAATTTCTTATTTACAATTTTAATATTATCCTCAATTAATCCAATTTGCTTCTTAATAAATGATAGTTTATTAATTACCATTTTATTATGAAAATTTATTGTATCCTTTAAGTTATTTTGTAGTTTTCATACATTAATTTCAGCACTTTTATATATTTCTTCAATATATTTAACTTGTATACTAGACTTTTGTTTTTCTAAAAGAAGAAGACTTTCATTATTTAGTCATAACTTAAAATTTAATTGTGATTTTTCGGTACTTTCCATATATATTTGTTTTTGAATCTCCTTAAGTTTATCTAAAGAATAATCTCCAGCTTTTATTAAATTAAAAGATTTTATTTTTTCTTCTATTTTTCAAATATCATTGTCAAACAACTTTATCTTTTGTTTCAATGAATTCTTTGTATTATTTCATTTAATCGCTTTAAGTCTTCCAGATAGTTTTGTTTTTTCTTTCCTAATCTCTGCTACTTGATATATAAGGTTTGGTTCTTTAAAATGAAATAGATTAAAAAATAATAAAATATAATCATCCTTTGAGGCACTAAAATGAAGAGTTTTAATCATATTCTTCATTTTTAATATATCTTTTCTAATAAACTTTGAAAGCATATTACGAAAACTAGGCCTTGTATCTTCTATACCAAATATAATTCTGTTAAGCTCTTGTTTATATATATCTAAGTTTGAGTATTTTTTCCCATTAATACTTAATCATTCTAAAGTATCAAATCTTCTTGTAATTTCATACTCTTTTTCTTCAATTGAAAAAAACAATTTAAATGTAATTTTATTTACAGTTAAAAATTTAAATACTAATTTATTATCATTATTTTTAAATTCACTATCTTGATAAAAATCTTTTCCATCACTCCCAAAACAAAAATCAATAGACCTCAATAAAGTTGTTTTTCAAACACTATTTCACACACTAGTAATTAAATTTAAACCTCTTTTAAAGGATATTTCTCTTACTATTGTTTTTCAATTTATAATTACTAATTTATTTAAAAGCATATTTTAATATTATTATCACTATCAATAAAATCAATTAATCAAATTATATAAAGCCAATCTAAAATATAAACAAAATAATCTATTGTTACATTAAAATCTCATTTCATATCAATAAACATACTATATAATATATCTATTGAAACTATTTTTTCAGCCTTTTTTATTTTTTTCATGAGACTTATTAATTCTGCTCATAAAACATAAAGTGACTTATCAGGATTATTTGAACTATCAATTAACATATATTATAGATTAGGGTTTTCAAGTATTTTGCACTCTATAAAGGCTTTACAAATAATGACTATTATCGCTAATTGAATATCTTCTTTACTATGGGTTGTACTTCTATTTGGGCTAAGAATATAAGCATTATAAATTTTACTCAAAACCCCTTCAATTATACTATCTCATTTCACCCTTTTAATAAAAGAAATTTTTTCTTCATTTTCAGTATTTAATTCAAATAATACATCCAGATAAACCTTTCTTATGTTCTTCAAAAAAGAGAGTCTAACTCAGGGAGTATTTGTATCTAATAAATTTAAATACGCATCTACAGGTATTATATAACTTCAGTATTCTTCTAAGATAGTTTTATACTTATAAACCTCATTGTAAGATATTTTCTTTTCTATCTCAAATGAAATTTGGTAACTTTCTTCTTCTCTTCAATCTTGATATTCTAAAATTATATTTGATACTTGAGGAAAAATATCTGCCAATATAGAGGAAATATCTTTAATTTTTTCTGCAGGTATAATATAGGTGTTTACTGAATTATCAGTAAAATCATTTAAAGCATTCTTATTATTGTCTCATCTATTATCTTGTGTCATACTTAGGATTTATCAGTAAAATCATTTCAAGCATTCTTATTATTGTTTCATCTATTATCTTGTTTTGTCTTAAAATTATTATTTGATATATTAATATTAATTTCATTCACTTTTTTAATAGTCATAAAAGTAATTATTAATATAATCACTGAAACAATTGTTGATATTATTGTTCCATAATTTGCAATATTTTGAAGTATCATATATATAAATATTAAATAATATTATTAATAATTATATAAATATATTAATTTATTGCAAAAAAATAAAAATCAGATTATTAAAATTGTACTACTATCTTTTAATCATTTTAAAATTATAATAAGATTCACAAAATTCTCATGTCCCATATATCTTTTAGAATATATATTTAATTAAATAAATATTCTGATGAATTAAATAAAGACACTTCATCATTTGTTATAGCAATATCAATTTCAGTTATTTTTTCTTCAGATATAATTTTTGTATCTTTTAATATTTTTTTTAACTTCCTACTTCATAACCACTTTGAATTCCATAATTCAATATCATTATTATTAACTTTTTTGCATATCTCTGAGCCATAACTATTATATTCAGAATCTAATTTTAAAGTTATTCTTTGTAACCATATTTCTAAATGTCATGTATTTGGTATGTTACTAAATTTCTTAAGTATTTTTGATATTATACTTACTCAGCCATTATTCATTTTAATAATTTTGCTTAGAATAGCAGTAGCAATAGGAAATACATTAGGATTATTAAACATAATATTAACAATAATACTTATAAATACTTGATAATCTACATTTGATTTTGCAAATTTTTCTTCACTTATATTATTATTAAATTCTTGTAAAATTCTTACTAGTGATCATGAATTAGGATTCTTATCAGAAAAATGTTTAATTGTTAATAATTCTTTTAATAAATTTGTATTATAATTTGAATTAATAATTAAATCATATTTATCCTCTTTTACAGATGACTTAATAACATCATTTGAATATTTCGTTTTTCACTTGCTAAGCTTTAATCATAAAGAAGATAAAACTTCAGTGATAGACTTTAATATGTTTTCTCATATAACTGGATTATTGGTAAATATTCTATAATCATCTCTATATCTTAATATTTTAAAACTTTCAGTATCAATTCAATAGTCAGCTAATTTTTTAGCTAATAATAAATCTGAATATCATAGTACAATTTCTGCTAAAAAATCCATTATATTACTTCATTGAGGTATTCAATTAGTTTGTCTAAAAGACATATCTTGTAATAATCCATCAATTTTACCTCAGAGTAATTTTTCTAGTTTACATGATTTATCATTAAGACATCTCTTAATATTATCCTTTCAATGTAATGCCCAAGCTACTGAATGAGTATATATTGAGCTATAACAATCTGTTATATCGGTATGAAATAAATAGCTATAATCTAGACCTAAAATTATGGATTCTTGTTCTATTTTTTCCCACCAGTTAATTACTTGTTCTGCTTTATTAGAGTTATCGTTCTCTGAAATTATAGGTAAACTTAAACAATTTACAGCTCAGTTCTCTTGAAATTCGGTAAATCTACCCTTTATAAATTCCCAATTAGTATTTTTGGCTAATAAATTTACTAATTCAATATATAATAATGGGTGTATTATTTCAAATGGCCTCCAATCATATTTTCAACTCTTATTGCTCATAAAACTATAATTTACATTCTCACAATCTCTTGTTTTAGTTGTACTACTATTGAATGATTTTAATCTAGCGTCTCACATACTATCATTTAGTGTTTTTAACAAATTAGAAAAATCAAAATATATTGGTATATCAAAATTTATATAACTATTACTTTTAAAAAAGTACTCTATTAGCTCATTACTGGCTAAGTCTAAAATATTTTTCATTATTAACATTATTATTAATTAAAATCTTATATAATCACAGGTCAATTATTTTAGTATTTTTATTCATTATATATATTATACATTAATTTAATACTAATTTTTACTATTAAGTCTAAAAAATAAATAAATATATGATTAAAATATATGTATTTATTTGTTTTATTTAATATTTTTATCAATATCTAAATGTATATAACTTTCCACTATCATATTAAAAAAATTTACCCTTAAATTAAAAATTTCTTCAATTTCTCATTCATCCAAATTGGGATAAATCTCTTTAAATCTATTTCTATATTTATTAAAATTCAACATATATATAAATTACAAAATAAAAACTATTTTTTTGCTCTCCTATAACAAATATGATAAAATATAATTAATACTAATTATCATAAAATAATGCTCCGTATTCAAATTATAATATGAACTATAATTATATCTATATTATTTATACTTGGTCTATTTAAAAATAGCTCATTTTTTATTGTCTTTGCAGTAATTATATTATTTATTTTTATTTTACACATAACTAAGATTAAATTAACAATAAATAAATCAATAACTACATATATTCCAGAATTTGAAGATAGATATATAAGTATGAAAAATAAAATAAGATTTATAAATTCATTGTCATACGTAACTAAAAAAGAGTATTCTAATATTGAGAAAGTTATAAAGGACATTTATGTTAATATATATAGTTTAAGAATATATATAAAATATAACTCAAATAAATCTTTAAAAGATAAAATAGATGAAATTAATAAATTTATTGATAACTATAAAGTATTGGTAGATGAGATTAATAAAAATTATTTCAAAATCCAATTAGAAGAATATGGTATCCTTTTTGATTCAATTGAAAAATACCCATTAGATGTAATGCAAAAGAAAGCAATATTAACTCCTGAAGAGAATTTATTAGTTATTGCGTGAGCCTGATCTTGAAAAACATCTACTATAGTATGAAAAGTTAAACATCTACTAGAAGTAAGGAATGTAAAACAGGACGAAATATTATTAATATCGTTCACGTCTGCATCTGCAAAAGAAATGAATACTAGGATAAAGGAAAAATTGTCATTAGATTTAGATGTAATGACATTTCATAAATTATGAAAAAACATATTAGAAGAGGTAAACAATAGTAGAATTAATATTCTTGATGATAATCAGAAAAGTAAATTTAAGGAAAAGGTATATACAACATTATTATCAGATATTCATGATGAATCTCCTGAATTATTTAATAAATATTTCTCATACATAATAAATCCAGCTAAATATACTTTTGAATTTGAAAATATCTGAGAAGTAATAGATTATACAAAAGAAAATAATATCAGTACTTTAAAAGAAAGAGTAAGTAGAGGAACTCTACAAGGAGAATACTTAAAAAGTATGGAAGAAGTAGAATTAGCAAACTTTTTGTTTTTAAATGGTATTAACTATACATATGAAAAAGCATACAAGATAGATACTACTAATTCTAAATTTTGACAATATAGACCTGATTTTTATTTAGATGATTATGATATATATATAGAACATTATTGAATTGATAGAAAATGAAACGTACCTAAATTCTTTTGAGATTGAATATGATGATACTATCTAGCTAATAAAAAATATAATGATGGTATAATATGGAAAGAAAATTTACATAAAGAAAATAATACTAAGCTTGTATGCACATATTCATATGAAAATAATGAATGAGTATTGTTTGAAAACTTGAAGAAAAATTTAACAAAAAAATGAGTAAAATTCAGTAAATTAAACAAAAAAGAAGTTATTGAGAAAGTGATGCCATCAATAAGAACTGAATATTCAAATTTTATGGATTTCGTATTTACTTTTCTGTGATTATATAAATCTAACTATATGAATCTTGATAATTTATATAAAAAAAATGACTCTTTATTCAAAAATGAACAAAGAAATTTAAAAGCTAAAATATTTATTCAAATATTTGAAAAAGTACTTAAATATTATGAAGAAAATTTAAAAGAACTTAATGTTATAGATTTTGATGATATGATTAATAATAGTACTTCATACATAAATAATGATAAAATTAAGACTCCTTATAAATATATTCTTATAGATGAATTTCAAGATATATGAATATGAAGGTATAAACTAGTAAAAAGTATAATAGATAAAAATAATGCTGAATTATTTTGTGTTTGAGATGATTGGCAATCAATTTATAGATTCACATGATGAGACTTAAATATATTTACACATTTTGAAAAATATTTCCCTTTTTGAGAACAAGTATTTATAAACAAAACTTATAGATATCCTCAAAAAGTTAATGATGTAACTCATGAATTTATAACAAAAAATAAGGCTCAGATAAATAAAATATTAGAATCTTGAAACAAAGAAGAAGCAGAAGAACCAATATTTAATATAATCAATTATAAAGATGATGAACATAAGAAAGAATTACTAAATATGGTATTATTAAAATACAAAAAAAATATAGTAGCATTATGAAGATATACATCTGAAAAAAAAGTAGTACCAAAAGGTGTCGATTTCATGACAATTCATTGATCTAAATGATTAGAAGCAGATTATATAGTAATATTAAATTGAAATAAATGACGTAAATGAAGTATGTGATTTCCTTCAAAAAAGAAAGACAATAGTTTATTAGACTTGGTTTTATCTGAACCAGATAATTATGAATACTCTGAGGAAAGAAGATTGTTTTATGTAGCCTTAACAAGAGCAAAGAAAAAAACTTTCATATTAACTAAAGAATGAAATAAATCACCTTTTATTGAAGAACTAGAAGAAATATTAGGGGAAAAGGCTGTAGAAGGAAAAGAAAATAAAACTATATGTCCTAGATGTAAAAAATGAAATTTGGTACCTAGAGAAAATTTTGCTAAATGAGCCTTATGATGTACTAATTATCCAAGTTGTGATTATACAATAAAAACAATTAGCCCTATTAAAAGACATAAATGATTACCTTTATCTAAACTAGATGATAAATGGTTAAATTGGATATTAAATAAATTTGCTAATGATAAAATAATGCAATACTCTGTATATTATGAATTAGAAAGAAGAAAAAAATAATGCTTTATTTATAAATAGGAATATCAATTTTAGATATTCTTTTTTATTGCAAAAAAAAAGAAATAAGATATATTAACAAGGCAAAAATACACATTTATTTCAGATTAATGGAACATAGTAAAGGGCAACTTACGTTGTCCAGCTCTTTTTATGTTTCATGAACTGAGTGTATTTTTGCAAATATTTAGGCTTCATAAGTTGCCCTTTTTTATTTGCTAAAATACATTCTAACTCTATTTATTATGAAAAAATGTCCAAATTGTGCAGAAGAAATACAAGAAGAAGCAAAATTTTGTATACATTGTAAGAAAAATATAGAAAAATGATTTTTCGTTAATTTTGATAAAAAAATTAAGATTACAATTGCTATAATAGTTATGATTATAATTTTCTGGTTAGCTTTAGATCCTCAAAATCTTATTAAACTTATATTATGAGATGCTATTCCAAATTAATAAAAAGGCAAAACCAAAGTACACAGGTGTTGTATCTAACATTCTTTTTCTTTTTTCCTTTTGGGCTCTTAAAATTCAGAAAATTATGAAAAAAAATTATGCAAATTTTGATTTGGAACAAATCATTAAATTTGTCATAATTTTTTTGAGTAATTATTCTGATTTTAGAGAACATAAAGGAAAAATAATATTTCTTCTTTATTTTGTTTATTTTTGTTTTATATTAATAATATTAATATAAAAAATAATATCTTATGAAATACATAGTTAAATATAAAATCAAATGAGAAAAAACAACAAATGAAGAAAGCTATAAAAGTAAAAAGCAAATCATTAATATTGTAAGACAATTACAAAGATGAATTATGTCTTTAAATTCAAAAATAATTATTTCTAATCTAGAGGATTTTGATATTTTTCAAATTATAGAGCAAAATTATGATCAAAAAAATGAAAATTGAAAATGTATAACAATAGAAATTAGTAAAGATTGAGAACCTGATATAACTGAAATAGATGTTCCTATACAAAAAGATATAACAAATGAAATATTTGATGAACGCAAAGTATCATCAGTAAAAATATGAAATATATATTTACATAATAAATTCATGACAATATATTGAGAAATGTTTCCTTTAGGTAATAATACTAAAATTAGAGATATTTTTGAAATATTAATAATTTTAAAACATGAAACTTGAAATAATAAAATAGAATATACAGATATATTAAGAGTATTTAATGAAAAACAATTTAAAAATTTAAAAAAATCAGATATTAATTCAAAAAAAATATGGTCATTAATGAAGGATAAATTAGTAGAAGTTAAAAAGGAATTAAAAAAAGATATATTAACCATTACTACTGAATATATAAAAATAAATTAAAAATAGGGCTCTTTCCCCACCCACTAACCCTAATGACATATAAAATAATAATGTTAAAGTTATACACGTAATTACCGTGTATAACTTTTTTTTAATCAAAATAATTATTAAGTTGTTATAAACATACCAGATTACACCTTGCGATAGTAATCGCAAGGTGATAATACACTATATATAGTTAGCTTGTTAGCTTAGTAATCTAATAAACTAAGAAATGCATTTCATAATAAAAAAATACTATATTTTAGTACTTATTTATAAATTATGAAAAAAATAACTAAAAAAAATATAATCAATTTTTGAGTTGATTATATAGAAGTTTTGTGAACAAGTAAAAGTCTTGAAAATGTATATTTCAAATATTCAAGAAATGAAGACCTCTATCAAAAAGATACAAATTTTCCTTGATTTTTAATGAAAAAAACTACAAAAGTAATGAATTATGCATATAAAGTTATTCTACAAAAAAATTGATACGATTGTATAGCATATCATAAATGACAAAAAAATTGAAAAATTATAACCTATGATTTTGTAGCTGTATACTGAGTAGCATTTAAAGTATTTGAAGATATTTCAGAAATATTTGAATTTTTAAATAAAAATTTAAATATTAATAAAATAAAAAGATTTGATCTAGCAATTGATCTTGAATGTAACGTAAATGATATTTATAAAAAAATTTTTGATAAAAAAAAGCAACAAAAATGAAGTATCTTTTTTGATAATAAATGAGATAAGCAAACATTTTATATTTGAGAAAAAAAGAAAACATTAAATAGTTATAAATTATTTAGATGTTACAATAAAATAGATGATATAATTAGAAACAAAAGACAGGAACTCTATACAGAATATTTAAAAAAATGATTGGTTACTCGTATAGAGTTAGAGTTTAGAAGTGAATTAACTAAAGATATAGAATTAAATGATTTGCTTGATAGAAGTTATATCTTTGCAATATTTTTGAGTTATATCCATCAATATACTAACTTATTTAGCAATTTTAAGTATGAAAAAATTAGATTAAGAAGACTTATTAAAAAAATTGATTTAAATGAACTAAGAGATGATGAAATATTAAAAGATAAATATATAAGTATATTTCTATGATATTCAAGAAATGTATTGTTTTGTTGAAGTTGCCCTGTTAGAATTTTAATACAAAATAAAATTATTAGTATACAAACCATTAAAGATATACTAAATAGTATTAATTTAGAAGACTTTGATATCAACGAATATAATAAAATTATCAAGGAAAGAACAAATAGGAAATATAGATATAATAACTTATTTCTTGAAGATGACGAAAGTGAGTAAAAAGATTAATTACAAGAAGTTTGAAAATAAACTACAACAACTATACCCTACTTTATCATCAAAAGAAGTAGAAAATATTATTAAACAATTATTTTCTTTTTGGTGAGAAATGATTGAAAATATAGATAAATTAAAGAAATAGTTTTTAACAATTTAATTTTATTAACATAAAAGGAATATTTTATTAGATTTATCTTTGAAAAATAGTAAAATAATATAAATTTTATTTATTATATAAAAGCTATGTTAAATTATAAAGGTACTTTTATTGATAATATATATAGGAAAAAAGAGTTAAAAAAATTTAGAAATGATATAGATATATATTTTAATAATATTAAATGCAGTTCTTGAAGTTATAAACAAATATTAAATGATATTTCTGAAAATAAAATTAGAGAAATAAATTTAAAACTTGCTAGAATCAAAAAATATATTAAGCAAACTTGAGTATCAACATCTATACATTATAAGTCTCAAGTACAATGAGTTCAATGAAATATAGATATATTTGAAAATATATCTGAATCTTATACTTATCAATTTGATAAACAAATGTATTTTACTGATATAGATAGAGCACTTTGAAAATATAATGATGACTTTTTATATTCTATAATAAGAACATTTAATCCTTTGTTTTGGTTGAATAAAATCATATTATTTATTATTTATATACCATTCTATATTTTATGATATTCAGGTATTAAAATTAATAACAAATCATATCAAACATCAATTTTTACTAAAATATATAGTTTAGCTTTATATATAATTACTATTATAGCTGGATTAGCAACCATTTTAAGTTACTTTTGAATAAATTATAAATAATGAAAGCAATAATCTACTGCAGAAAATCAACTGATAGATGAGATAGACAACAATTATCTATTGAAGCACAAGTCAAAGAAGCAAAAGAAATTGCTAAAAGAGAATGACTAGAAGTTATTGAAGTTTTTAAAGAAACTCAATCAGCAAAAGATCCTTGAAGACCAAAATTTAATGAAATGATGAAATTATTTAATAGCAAAAAAGCTGATTTTATTATAACTTGGAAATTGAATAGACTTGCAAGGAATGCTATTGATGAATGAACAATAAAACATTTACTTCAACATTGAATTATAAAAGCTATTTATACACAGTCAGAAGTATTTAAAAGTTGAGATAATGTTTTAATCATGTGAATGCATTTTTGAATGTCTACTCAATATATTCTTGATTTACAAGCAGATATAAACAGAGGTATAAAACAAAAAATTAAAAATTGAGGAGTTTGTCAAAAAGCTCCCCTTTGATATATAAATAATATAGCTAAAAAAAGTATTGAAGTAGATAAGAAAAAATCTGAATGGGTGAAAGAAATGTTTAAACTTAGAACTCAAAATATGGCTTATAAAACTATAGCAGAAATATTATTTAAAAAATGAGTTAAAAAAGATAATTGAAAGCCTATTCCATATAATTCAATTGAAACATTAATTAGAAATAAATTTTATATAGGATTAGTTAAACATAACTGAGAATATTATAAATGAAGTTATAAAACTTTTATTTCAAAAAGATTATTTGAAAAAGCTCAAAATGTATGACAATGAATTTATTATAGAGTAAATACCCCACAAACACACCATTTAAAATGACTTTTAAAGGATGAAAATGGTTATTTGTTAAGTTGATATAGTAAAAAATGACATATATACTATAAAAACAGTTCTAGGGGTGATGTAAAAGTAAATATTAATCAAGAAATAATCTTTAAATATTTTATTAAAGAATTATCTAGTTTTAAAATGGATGAAGACTTTAAAAAATTAAATAAGGAAATAATCTTAGAAATTTTAGAAAATCAAAAACCAAAAGATTTTGAAACTATAAAAGAAATAGAATACAAAATAAAAAAACTATCTAAACAAAAAGATAGCTTATTAGAATTAAGATTAGAATGAGAAATAGATAAAGAAGTATATCAAAGTAAAAGTAATAATATTGTCTTAACTATTGAAGACTTAGAATCTCAAAAAAAAGAAATAAAAAATAGTAATATAAAAGAAAAGTTAGAGTTAATGTTCGAACTCGTAGACAACCTTTCTACAAGCTATAAACTAGCAGATGATGAATTAAAAACCGTTATCCTCAAAAATCTAATGTTCGAACTTTTTGTGAATTCAAAAAAAGAGCTCTCTTATGCAGAAAACTCTCTCTTTAATTCTTTAAAATTACTTAATATTACGCAAAAAACGTAATGGAGGTGCCAACGAGGCTCGAACTCGTGTATACGGTGTTGCAGACCGCTGTATAACCACTCTACCATGGCACCAAAAATTTTGTAATTAAATTAGCTGTATATCCGCGTCATTCGCTTCCACTTCG
>Ga0209685_1000573_pt1 | contig 23102 bp, 18 predicted proteins | sample SaaInlV_DNA_120m_FD_184685 | JGI IMG/M metagenome (GOLD analysis project Ga0209685, IMG submission 184685) | Marine microbial communities from expanding oxygen minimum zones in the Saanich Inlet - SI075_LV_DNA_120m (SPAdes) (version 2) | ecosystem: Environmental > Aquatic > Marine > Unclassified... | reverse complement strand
TGTTAATATTGTGGTGGCTGCCAATGCTGGCGGTGCATTTAGTCCGTTTGGTGATATCACCACGCTAATGGTATGGCAAAAAGGCATTGTAGAATTTAGCCAATTCTTTAGTTTATTTGTGCCGTCGTTGATTAACTTTGTTATACCGGCGGCCATTATGCATTTCTTTATTAAGGATGAAGTAGTCACCTCACATGAAGGAGAGGTCGCTGTTAAACAGGGTGGTTTGTTAATTGCGCTATTGTTTATACTGACCATTGCAACCGCAGTTAGTTTTCATAACTTCTTGCACTTGCCACCGGCAATGGGCATGATGCTAGGTTTGAGTTATTTGATGATTGCGGCATTTTTTATTCATCGCCAAGAAAGAATTTTTAACAATGATAGTTTTGACGTATTTAGAAAGGTGGCTGGTGCTGAGTGGGATACCTTGTTGTTTTTCTTTGGTGTTATTATGAGTGTCGGTGGTTTGGGCTTTATGGGTTATTTAGCACTTACTTCCGAGGCCATGTATGCCAGTCTAGGCGCGACTTATGCTAATATTTTGGTCGGTCTTTTATCTGCTGTGGTGGATAACATTCCGGTGATGTTTGCTGTACTCACTATGAACCCTGATATGTCTACTGGCCAATGGTTGTTAGTAACCTTAACTGCCGGTGTGGGAGGGTCTTTACTGTCGGTAGGCTCTGCAGCCGGTGTGGCGCTAATGGGTCAATCAAAAGGCTTATATACGTTTAGCTCTCATCTGAAATGGACACCGGTGATTGCGCTGGGTTATGCGGCCAGTATTGCTACACATTTATGGATAAACGAGTCCCTACTTGATGTGCCAATCTAACTTATTTATTGATATTGGCAATACTGCCGTTAAATGGTTGTTTAACAGCCAATATCAATCTGCATTAGTTTCTGAATTTAATCTGACCTTATTGCCAAAGGCTGGCAAGGTATTTGCTAGCTGTGTTGGTGATCAGTCTTTACTACAAGGGTTAGATAATGTGGTGTTTGTTGAATCGCAATCTCAGTTTAAAAATTTTATAAGTAGCTATCAAAATTCTACCGAATTAGGGACTGATCGATTTTTAGCCATGATTGCTACTATAGATCAATACCCCAATCAAACCCGACTTATTATTGATGCTGGTAGTGCGCTAACATTCGATTTGGTATTGGCTAATGGGGCACATCAGGGTGGTTTGATAATGCCAGGCCTGGGTAAATTACGCCGTAGTTTTGATAAATTTTCCAGTGATTCACATCAGTTGAGCACTCAAAAACTGGCTGACAATACACAAGATGCTTGGGAGCTGGGTACGGGTCAAATGTTTGCTTCTATGATTAACACCCAGATTGAGTATTATTTAGATAAATTTGGTGATTTGTTAGTGGTGCTAACGGGTGGCGACAGCAAGATACTGGCGCTTAAGTTAAATCACGCGGTTAAATTACATCAAAATTTAGCATTAGAAGGCTTGGTTATCTACGCACAAACACATACGGACTAGTATTTGGCGCAAGGTATAATTCAACCAATTTAATTAAGTAATTTACACAATGCAAGACAATCGAGTTTTATCAGGCATGCGACCCACTGGCAGGCTTCATTTAGGCCATTATCATGGTGTATTGAAAAATTGGCTAGATTTACAAAACGAATATGATTCGTACTTCTTTGTGGCTGATTGGCACGCATTTACCACTCATTATTCTGACAAAATCGACCTTGAGGCCAATGTAATGGAAATGGTGGTCGATTGGCTAGCCACAGGTATTAACCCAAATACATCGACGATTTTTGTACAATCAAAAGTGCCTGAGCATGCAGAACTGCATTTGTTGTTATCGATGACAACGCCGCTTAGTTGGTTAGAGCGAGTGCCATCTTATAAAGATCAGCAGCTTAAACTTAAAACTAAGGATTTAGGCACGTATGGATTTTTGGGTTACCCATTATTGCAAAGTGCTGATATCTTAATTTATAAAGCAGGGTTAGTACCTGTTGGCGAAGACCAAGTCGCCCATGTAGAGTTGACACGAGAAGTGGCCAGACGTTTTAATTACACTTATGGCCGTGAAGCAGATTTTGAGGAAAAAGCCGAAGCCGCCATTACTAAGATGGGCAAGAAACAAGCAAAATCTTACCGATCTCTGCGTAAAGCTTACCAAGAAACTGGTGATGGAGAAGCTTTGGTTAAGGCACAGGCACTGTTAAAAGAGCAGCAAAATATTACCTTGGGTGACCGAGAAAGGCTTTCAGGCTATATCGAAGGTATGGGCAAGATTATCTTGCCAGAGCCAGAATCACTCCTTACTAAAGCTTCAAAAATGCCAGGTTTAGATGGGCAAAAAATGAGCAAATCTTACGGCAATACCATTTCTCTACGTGATACTGCTGATGAGATTGAAACCAAGGTTAAGCGCATGCCTACCGACCCTGCACGAGTTAAGCTAACTGACCCTGGCGACCCGAAAAAATGCCCAGTATGGCAACTGCACGAAGTCTATTCTGATGAGCAAACGTGTGATTGGGTAGTGGATGGCTGTACTGCTGCAAAAATGGGCTGTGTTGAGTGTAAACAACCGGTGATCGATGCAATAAAAGATGAGCTAATGCCAATGCAAGAACGTATCGCCAAGTATCAAGCTGACCCCGATTTGATCAAACAAATTATCTATGAAGGCAGTGAAAAAGCGCGTCACGTAGCCAAAGAAACGATGGCCGAAGTGCGTGAATCTATGGGAATTATTTATTAATTATGTCTGAAAGATTACAAAAACTCATTGCTACTGCTGGTTATGGTTCACGTCGTTGGGCGGAGCGCCTAATTGAGCAGGGCCGTATTGAAGTTAACAACAAGACCGCCAGTATTGGCGACAAATGTGAAATCAGCGACAAGGTAAAAATTGACGGCCGAAAGATTGACCTTCGGCGCTATACTGAAGAAGAAACCAAAGTATTGATTCTCAATAAACAAGCTGGCGTTATTTGTTCAAACAAAGACGAAGAAGGGCGCAAGAGTGTTTACGATTTATTGCCAAAAGAATCACGCTGGGTGATGGTTGGTCGATTGGATCTTAACACTTCAGGTTTGTTATTGTTTACCAATAATGGTGATTTGGCCAATAAGCTTATGCACCCAAGCTCTGAAATTGATCGTGAATATGCGGTTCGTGTACTTGGCCAAGTTGAAAATGAAGATATTAAACAACTAACGACAGGTATTGAGCTTGAAGATGGATACGCCAAATTTGATCGTGTTACTGTGGGTGGTGGCGAAGGCGCTAACCGTTGGTATAAAGTGGTACTTAAAGAAGGTCGAAAACGTGAAGTTAGGCGTTTATGGGAAGCATTAGGGTTTAAGGTTTCTCGTTTAATTCGCGTGCGTTTTGGCGAGATTCGCCTACCAGAGAAGCTTAAGGCCAATCAGTATGATTATCTTAAGCCTGGGCAAGTTGGCTTGTTGCTAAAAGCAGTTGGATTATAAATATTAAAATCACATTACTTGATATAGATCAAGTACTTATATAGATATCATTGATACAATGACCTTGTTTTAATAACAACAAGGAGAAATAAAATGTTAATGAGTGAACTAAATGCAGATCCGGTTTTTTATATGAGTCTATTGATGATTGGCTTAACAATTGGCACTTTTTTGTTTTTCTATTTCATGAAAAATTTTAAGACTAAGAATTAAGGTTTAAGTAACTTAAGTTGTCACACCTTACGCGCCACTGAGTACGCCTTAAATCAAGTGTTACTTAGTGGTATGATGGCATTAATTATTTAACTGGTACATATATGTTGATGAACGATCTTAATAACGATGGCGTTTTTTGGGCGGGCGTTGCTTTTGTTGTTGTCTCTATTGTGGTCGGCATTCTAATAAAAGTGTATATTTCCAAACAACGATAAAGCTTTTATCGTTATCAAAAACCTTATTCCATAAAGTATAATTGCGCTTTTAGTATCATTTTTAAGCGTTAATGTCTGATTACAAATCTAGCCTAAATTTGCCCGCTACAAAGTTTGCCATGAAGGCAAATTTGGCAAATCGTGAGCCCAATTTTCTTAAAAAATGGCAAGATGACGATCTTTATGCGCGTATTCGTGAGCATAATCAAGGCAAGCCAAAATTCACCTTACATGACGGCCCTCCGTATGCCAATGGCGACATCCATATTGGTCATGCAGTTAACAAAGTACTTAAAGACATTATCATTAAGTCAAAATCTTTATCGGGTTTTGATGCGCCGTACGTACCAGGTTGGGATTGCCACGGCCTACCGATTGAACTTAATGTTGAGAAGAAAAAAGGTAAAGTTGGGCATAAGATTAACGCTAATGATTTCAGAGCCGAGTGTCGTAAATATGCCGATGGCCAAGTCGCTAAGCAAAAGCAAGACTTTCAACGCCTGGGTATTTTAGGTGATTGGGATAATCCTTATCTGACTAAAGATTTTAAATATGAAGCAGATATCGTTCGTGCTTTGGGTGAAATTGTTGAAAACGGCCATGTATCCAAAGGCTTTAAGCCAGTTCACTGGTGTACAGATTGCGGTTCGGCATTAGCAGAGGCTGAAGTTGAATACCAAGACAAACGCTCAGATGCCATTGATGTGAAATTCAAATTGATTGATGATTCAATGTTTGGTGTTGATAAGCCAGTATCACTGGTTATCTGGACCACCACACCTTGGACACTGCCTGCAAACGAAGCGGTAGCACTACACCCAAATTTAGACTACGTATTGGTTGATGTTGGCGATGAATACTATTTGCTAGCGCAAGCATTAGCAGAAAACGCAATCTCACGTTATGGCATTGAAAACACAACTATTGGTGAGCAAGTTTTCTCGGGTAGTGAAATTGAAGGTTTGCAAGCACAGCATCCATTTTATGACAAACAAGTGCCGGTAATTTTGGGCGATCATGTCACCACTGAAGCTGGTACGGGTGCAGTGCATACTGCGCCTGCCCATGGTCAAGAAGACTATGCAGTAGGGCTAAAATATGACCTACCAGTAGATTGCCCGGTAGACGGGCGTGGTGTATTTTTTGAAGATACTGAGCTTTTAGGCGGGCAGTTTATTTTTAAAGCCAATGCCAGTGTGATTGAGATTCTTGAAAACAGCAAAACTTTAGTAAAGCATGAGCCATTAGAGCATTCTTACCCGCACTGCTGGCGTCATAAAACACCGGTAATTTTTAGAGCAACACCGCAGTGGTTCGTTTCAATGCAACAAAATGGTTTGCGAGACAATGTTAACGCCGAAATTCCAAAAGTAGAGTGGATTCCAGATTGGGGTCAAAAACGTATTGAACTCATGGTGGGTAATCGCCCTGATTGGTGTATTTCTCGTCAGCGTTTTTGGGGCGTACCAATTACATTATTTGTGCACAAACAAACAGGCGAGCTACACCCAAATACTAAAGAGCTATTTACTACTATTTCAGACAAAATTGAAAAAGGTGGTATTGAGGCTTGGTTTGAATCAGAGATTACAGATTTCTTAGGAAATGACGCTGATGATTACGATAAAACCACCGATACACTTGATGTGTGGTTTGATTCAGGTGTGAGTCATTATGCAGTGCTTAAGGCTAGAGCGGGCTTGTCTGATGTGGCTGATTTATATTTAGAGGGCTCTGATCAGCATCGTGGTTGGTTCCAGTCTTCACTGATTTCTTCTTGCGCTATTAATGGCAAAGCACCTTACAAACAAGTATTGACCCACGGCTTTACCGTTGATAAAGACGGTAAGAAAATGAGTAAGTCGGTGGGTAATGTAATGTCGCCACAAAAAGTGGTGAATAACCTTGGTGCAGATATCTTACGCCTTTGGATTGCCAGTACAGATTACACGGGCGAGATGACAGTTTCAGATGAAATTTTAAAACGTTCAGCTGATTCATATCGTCGTATTCGTAATACTGTGCGTTTTATGTTGGCAAATATGCAGGGCTTTGAGGTTTCTCAGCATTTGGTTAACCATGAAGACATGCTTGATTTGGATAAATGGATTGTGTCAAAAACGGCTGATTTGCAAACTCAGATTTTGCAAGGCTATGATGAATATAATTTCCACCATGTTATGCAATTAATTTTGAATTTTTGCACCAATGACCTGGGTGGCTTTTATTTGGATATTATTAAAGATCGTCAATATACCACGGGAGAAGATTCACTTGCAAGACGCAGCGCTCAAAGCGCTCTACATCACTTAACTCAAGCAATGGTACGTTGGTTATCGCCTGTGTTGCCATTTACTGCAGAGGAGATTTGGCAGACGATTGAAATCGATACTGAGCAGAGTATTTTCTTGCAAGAATGGTACCAAGGTTTAAGTTCAGGCTATAAAAATGATTCGATTGAAACTGCGCGTCTAATTAATCCAGCGATTCGTAAGCAAATGGAAGGTATGCGTGCCGACAAAGTTATTGGGTCTTCACTTGATGCCGAAGTTGATGTTTATTGTGAAGATGAGATTTACCAATCACTTGCTAAGTTGGGCGATGAGTTGCGTTTTGTTTTTATCACCTCTTATGCTAGAATTCACCCTATTGGTGAGCAAGTATCTGACTGCGTTGAAGCGGGAGCGGGCGTGATGATTAAGGTGTCAAAATCTGAACATGAAAAATGTGTGCGTTGTTGGCACCACAGGCAAGATGTTGGCACACAAAATAAGCACCCTGAACTGTGTAGCCGATGTGTCGAAAATATTGATGGTGATGGTGAAAAAAGGTCTTACGCGTGAGAACACTTAAGCTTAATTTGTCTGAAAAATCTTATCCGATTTATATCGGTCAAGGATTGCTTTCTCAAGGTGAGTTATTAACAAAACACATTAGTGGTAAACAAGTAATGATTGTCACCAATACAACGGTTGCACCACTTTACTTAGAAAAAGTTAAATCCTTATTAGGTGATTATCAAGTTTCAGAAGTTGTTTTGCCTGATGGCGAAGAGCATAAGACTCTGGACACGGTTAATCTAATTTTTAGTGCTTTATTAGAAGCGCGTTTTGATCGATCTTGTACGCTCATCGCATTAGGTGGCGGTGTGGTTGGTGACATGACTGGCTTTGCAGCGGCAAGTTATCAGCGTGGGGTTAGTTTTATTCAAATTCCAACCACGTTATTGTCGCAAGTTGATTCAAGTGTGGGTGGCAAGACAGGCGTTAACCACGTGTTAGGTAAGAATATGATTGGCGCTTTTTATCAGCCAAAATGTGTAGTGATTGATGTAGACACATTAGATACTTTGGAAGACCGTGAGTATTCAGCTGGCATGGCTGAAATCATTAAATATGGCTTGTTGGGTAATATTGATTTCTTGCATTATCTACAAAATAACATTGATGGATTAATGTCCAGAGACAAGTCAATGATAATTGAGTCGGTATATCGCTCTTGTGAAGACAAGGCTGATATTGTTGCACAAGATGAGCTAGAAGCTGGAAAACGCGCACTGCTTAACTTGGGCCATACCTTTGGTCATGCGATTGAAAACACACTCGGGTATGGTAATTATCTGCATGGTGAAGCGATTTCTGTCGGCATGTTGATGGCGGCAAAACTCTCACAACTTGAAGATCAACTTTCAGCTAATGAAGTTGGCGAAATCCAACATTTATTAGAAAAATCTAATTTACCAATCTCTATTAGCGGTAAAATTACTGCTTCTGATTTCATGGCAGCAATGTCAGTTGATAAGAAAGTAATTGATGGAAATATTCGCTTGATTTTGTTAAAAAAATTGGGTGACGCATTCATTTGTGATGACTATCAAAGTCAACTTTTAGATCAAGTAATCAATGAATTTTGCCAATAGGATAATATGACAGATACCAAGAAAGACTCAAAAAAAATTGAAGACGATGAAGTAATGATCTCTTCAAGTATTAGTGATTTAGAAAAAATGCTTGAAGAGGTTGAAAAAAACACCAATTCTAAATTTGAGCGTTTTTTCCTGCCGGCCTTAGCGGTATTTAGTGCGATTATTATCGGCATGTTTACGATTATTTACTCTATTACTAGTGACATGACCCGCTTAGCAAATTCAATGGATCCTAATATGGGTGGCAACATGACTTCAATGGTTGGTAGCGTCGAAAAGATGTCTAATAGTGTGGCCAAGATGACTAATTCGGTTGCCTATATGCAAAAGAATTTTGATCAAGTGAATGATAATATGACTATTATTGCCGCTAAATTAGACAATCTAGATTCAATTTCTACTGATTTAACTCGCGTTAGTGCCAAGATGGATGCACTAGAGCCGATGTTAATCAACATGGAAGAAATGAACAAAAACATGACAACCATGCAAGATTCAATGACATGGATGCAACGTGATTTATCTATTTTACGTGCTTCATTCTCTAAGCCGATGAGTGTCATTAACAAAATGCCATTCCCGTTCTAATATGTCTTTAAGTGAGGAGCAAGTTGGTCAAATTGCTTATCTAGCGCGCTTATCTTTAAGTAGTGATGAGCTTCAAAGCAACACCAAAGATTTAAATTCTATCCTTAGTTTGGCTGAGCAGCTAGCGCAGATTGATACTGACAATATTACACCAATGGCACATCCGCTACATATGACTCAGCGTCTGCGTGAGGATAAAGTCACTGAAGAGGATCAGTCAGAATCCTTTCAAGAAATTGCGCCACAGACAGGTAAAAGACACTATTTAGTGCCAACGGTGATTGAGTAGTATGAGTATTCACAATAAAACCATTGCACAATTGTCGCAAGGTTTAAAAGCAGGTGACTTTTCTTCAGTTGAACTGACTCAGCATTATCTTGATCGTATTAACGTATCAAATCTTAACGCATTTATTACAGTGACTGATGAGCTGGCTATGAAGCAAGCGCAAGCAGCGGACGATAAAATTGCCAAAGGTACTGGAAATATTTTGACCGGTATTCCTTACGCACATAAAGATATTTTTTGTACCAATGGGGTAAAGACTTCTGCCGGTTCCAAAATGTTAGATAACTTTATTTCCCCTTACGATGCAACGGTGAGTCACAAGCTTAATCAGGCTGACTTGGTGATGTTGGGTAAGGCCAATATGGATGAATTCGCCATGGGTTCGTCAAATGAAAACTCTTATTTTGGCGATGTTAAAAACCCTTGGAATGAGAATAAGATTCCAGGTGGGTCTTCAGGTGGTTCGGCCGCTGCAGTAGCAGGGCGACTAGCGCCTTTTGCTACTGGTACAGATACTGGTGGATCCATTCGACAGCCGGCAAGTCTGTGTGGTATTACTGGGCTAAAGCCTACTTATGGCCGTGTGTCACGTTACGGTATGATTGCTTATGCTTCAAGCTTAGATCAAGCAGGGCCAATGACACAAACAGCACAGGATGCAGCGCTAGTATTAAATGTGATGGCCGGCTTTGATGAGAAAGATTCCACTAGCTCTGAGCGTGATGTAGAAGATTACACTGCATCGTTAAATGATTCGATCAAAGGGTTGACTATTGGCTTGCCAAAAGAGTTTTTCTCAGAGGGATTAGATGATGAAGTTGCCTCCCAGGTAATGGCTGCTGTGAAAGAGCTTGAAACCATGGGTGCAACTATCAAAGAAGTGTCATTACCAAATTCAGCTTATGCAATTCCAACTTATTATATTGTCGCCCCTTGTGAATGTTCATCCAACCTTTCACGTTTAGATGGTGTGCGCTACGGTTACCGTTGTGATGATCCAAAAGATTTAGAAGATTTGTATTTACGCTCTCGCTCAGAAGGTTTTGGTGAGGAAGTTAAACGCCGTATTATGATTGGTGCTTATGCGCTTTCTGCTGGTTATTATGATGCTTATTATTTAAAGGCGCAAAAAACCCGCCACTTAATTAGTGAAGACTTTAAAAAAGCCTTTAAAGATGTCGATGTAATTATGGGCCCAGTATCGCCAACAACGGCGTTTGATTTAGGCTCGGTTAAAGATCCAGTATCGATGTATTTGGCTGATATTTATACTTTAAGTGCAAATTTGGCTGGCTTGCCAGGCATGAGTATTCCAGCAGGCTTCTCCCAGAATCTGCCTGTAGGCTTACAGTTGATTGGTAATTACTGGTCTGAGTCTAAATTATTAAATATCGCTCACCAATTCCAACAGCAAACCGATTGGCATACACAAACGCCAGAGGAGAAAGGCTGATGGAATGGGAAACGGTCATCGGTCTTGAGATTCACGCTCAATTAAATACAAAATCTAAGATTTTTTCAGCAGCGGCGACTCAATATGGTGCGCAAGCAAATTCACAAGCTTGTGCGGTAGATTTGGGCTTACCAGGCGTATTACCTGTTTTAAACAAAGAAGTTGTTAATAAGGCTATTAAATTTGGTTTGGCGGTAGATGCGCACATTAATCAGCGTAATGTGTTTGACCGTAAAAATTACTTCTACCCCGACTTACCCAAAGGTTATCAAATCTCTCAGCTTGATTGGCCAATTGTTGGTGAAGGTGAAATTGAGATTACGTTAGGTGACAAAACCAAAGTTATCGGCGTTACTCGTGCACATTTAGAAGAAGACGCAGGTAAGTCAATTCATGATTTGTATGATGATTTTACTGCGGTTGACCTTAATCGAGCCGGCACCCCCTTGCTTGAAATCGTATCAGAGCCTGATATGCGTAGCGCTAAAGAGGCGGTTGCCTATGCTAAAAAAATTCACGCATTAGTGCAGTATTTAGAAATTTGTGATGGTAATATGCAAGAGGGCTCTTTCCGTTGCGATGCAAACGTTTCTATTCGTCCAATGGGTCAAGAAAAATTAGGCACGCGTGCTGAATTAAAGAACATTAATTCATTTAAGTTTTTAGAGCGTGCGATCAATCTAGAAGTAGAGCGTCAGCAAGACATCCTTGAAGAGGGTGGTGAGGTTGCGCAAGAGACCCGACTTTATGATGCAGTTAAACACGAAACACGCTCTATGCGCTCAAAGGAAGAGGCAAATGATTATCGTTATTTTCCTGATCCAGACTTGCTCCCTGTAGAGATTTCAGACGAATTGATGGTGCAAATCAAACAAGAATTACCTGAACTGCCACAAGAGAAAAAAGCCAGATTTATCACTGAGTTTGGTTTAAGTGAATATGATGCAGATGTGCTAACTTCACAAAAGCCAACGGCAGATTATTTTGAGAAAATGATTGTTAATAACGCCGATCACGCCAAGTTATGCGCCAACTGGATTATGGGTGAACTTAGCGCCTCTCTTAATAAGAATCAGCTTGAATTGTTGGATGCGCCTATTACTGCTGATGATTTATCTTTATTGGTGAGTCGTATTGGTGACGATACTATTTCTGGCAAGATTGCCAAAGATGTGTTTAAAGCCATGTGGGATGGCGAAGGTAGTGCCGATGAAATTATCGAAGCCAAAGGCTTAAAGCAAATGACGGATACAAGCGCTATTGAAGCGATTGTTGATGAAATTATTGCTAATAATCAGCCACAGGTTGAGCAGTTTAAGTCAGGCAACGAAAAGATTTTGGGCTTTTTTGTAGGTCAGGCGATGAAAGCTACACAGGGTAAGGCGAACCCTAAATTACTTAACGAAATGTTAAGATTAAAACTTGGCTAAAAACACGCTAGATTTTTCCAGTTTGGGTGAAGAGTTTTTCTCACCAATTGAAACACAACCTTTAAGTAGTCCTTTTTTAATTCATAAAAACCAAGCTTTATACGAGCAACTCAACTTAAGCATGAGTGATGCTGATTTACTTGGTGTCGCTTCAGGTGAGCAACAATTTCAAAGCACACAGCCGATTGCTAGTATTTATGCAGGACACCAGTTTGGTCATTTTGTGCCACAACTAGGCGATGGGCGCTCTTGCTTGATTGGTCAGACCCAAGGGCGTGAGCTTTCTCTTAAAGGTGCAGGACCAACACCGTACTCCCGTAATGCAGATGGGCGCGCAGTATTAAGGTCTTCTATTCGAGAATATCTGTGCTCTATTGCTATGAAGGGCCTTAATATTGCTACGACTGAGGCTTTAACCTTGGTGGGTAGTGAGACTGAAGTTTGTCGAGAACAGATCGAGACTGGTGCAATTGTGCTACGCACAGCGCCCAGCCATATTCGTTTCGGACACTTTGAATTATTTGCTTCTCGCGGGCAAACAAAGCAAGTTAAGCGGTTGGCAGATTTTGTGATTGAGCGGCATTATCCGCATTGCCAAGGTAAGAATAGATATGTTGATTTTCTGTCTGAAGTGGTTAAGCGTACCGCCACAATGATTGCTGGATGGCAAGCACAAGGTTTTTCTCACGGGGTAATGAATACCGACAATATGTCGATTGTAGGGTTGACGATTGATTACGGCCCATTTGGTTTTTTAGAAACTTACAACCCTAAGTTTATTTGCAATCATTCTGATCATGAGGGGCGCTATGCGTTTGAACAACAACCTGGCATTGCTTTGTGGAATTTATCTCGCTTAACGGATAGTCTTGGAAGCTTAGTCACTGACCAACAAGCCAAGTCTGCATTAGACAGTTATCAAACTCATTTGGTTGAGGCGTATTCTAAATTAATGAGGAAAAAATTTGGATTAGTTGAAAAAGACGACCAAGATAATGTGCTCATTGGCCAATTCTTTGAAGTATTGTACAAGAATCAAAAAGACTGCACTAATTCACTAAGACAACTTAATGATGTTGATGCACTATCCAAAGACTCAGATTTTAGTGATTGGCTTGTGTTGTATGATAAACGCATTACTCAAGAGCAAAGTAGCAATAGAATCGAGTTAATGAATAGCGTGAATCCTAAATATATTTTGCGTAATTATTTAGCTGAAGTGGCCATTCGAAAAGCCCAAGATGAGAAAAATTACACTGAAATTAACACACTGTTTAACTTGCTTAGCCAACCCTTTGGTGAGCACCCAGACTTAACTGCTTATACTAATGAGGCACCTAGTTGGGCACAAGGTCTTGAGGTTAGTTGTTCGTCTTAACCCAGCAAGTTAACAATAATTAAATCGACCAAATTAAGCCCTGATAAGTTTGATAGCCATATCAGTATAAATAAGACGATTGGCCACACTACAATTTTAAATACGCCAAAATAGAGTAATCCAATTAAGATAAATAGACCATATGGCTCTAGTTGGTCATATTGGTAGGCCAATTTTTTAGGCAATAAAGAGCTAACGACTCTACCGCCATCTAAAGGTGGAATGGGTAATAAGTTAAAAATTGCTAACAATAAATTCACAAAAACACCGGCTCCACCCATTAATACTAAAAATGGAATATTAGTATTATTTGCAACAGCAATAACAATTAGCCACCCAATTGCCATTAATAAGTTAACACCAGGCCCTGCCAATGCCACCCAAAGCATGTCTCGTTTGGGTGATCTGAGTGCGTTAAAGTTAACTGGTACCGGTCTTGCCCAACCGAAAATAAAACCAGAAGAGGATAGGTACAATAGTGCGGGCACTAGTAATGTACCAACGGGGTCAATATGCTTGATAGGGTTGAGCGTTAGGCGCCCCATCATTCTTGCAGTATGGTCACCTAGCTGGCTTGCAGTCCAACCATGTGCCGCCTCATGGATAGTGATAGCAAATAGCACTGGAATCGCCCAAATTAGAATAGATAGAATATCGCTCATAAACTTCTCTCGCAGGTAAAATCAACCACAAATAAATTATATCTATTTTATCGAAAATGAAAACAACGCAACTGTTAATTCCGACTCAAAAAGAAGCGCCAAATGATGCTCAAGTGATTTCTCATCAGTTGATGATTCGCGCAGGGTTGATTTCTAAACTGGCTTCTGGCTTGTATACCTATTTACCAATGGGTTTAAGAGTCTTGCAAAAAGTAGAGGCGATTATCCGTGAAGAGATGAATAAAGCCGGTGCACAGGAGCTACTCATGCCGGTTGCGCAACCGGCAGAGCTTTGGCAACAATCTGGTCGTTGGGATCAGTATGGTCCTGAGTTATTGCGTTTTAACGACAGACACAACCGTGAGTTTTGTTTGGGCCCAACACATGAAGAGGTGATTACGAATTTAGCTGCGCAATATTTGCGTAGTTATAAGCAATTACCGATGAACTTTTATCAAATTCAAACCAAATTCCGCGATGAAATACGCCCGCGTTTTGGAGTGATGCGTTCACGTGAATTTATTATGAAAGATGCTTATTCATTTCATTTAGATCAAGACTCTTTGCAGCAGACCTATGAATTAATGCATCAAACTTATTGCAATATATTTGACCGTCTAGGGTTGGATTATCGCCCAGTATTGGCGGATTCAGGCTCGATTGGTGGTGATAGTTCACACGAATTCCATGTATTGGCAGACAGTGGCGAAGATGCGATTTGTTTTTCTGATGAATCAGATTACGCCGCTAATATTGAAAAAGTTGCTTTTTCTAAACAAGACAGCGCTTGTCAAGCGCAAGCGGATGAGACACAAGTACTCACTAAGAAGAAAACCAGCATAGAAGATGTGGCTGAATTTTTAGCTATTGAGCAGTCTCAATGCATTAAAACTTTGATTATTAAAACTGAAAATGGTTTTAAAGCATTGGCGCTTCGTGGTGATCATGAGTTAAATGAAATTAAAGCACATAATTTATTTGGTGAATTTGAACTTGCAACGGATGATGAAATTAAGTCACTTGACTTAAAGAAAGGTTTTATCGGCGTTAAAGGTTTAAGTATCGATTTGATTGTGGATTACTCTGCCAGCGTGCTGTGCGATTTTGTTTGTGGTGCTAATGAGTGGGATTATCACTTGACTGGGGCTAATTGGCAGGGCGTTGAATTTAATGAAGCTGATCTTCGTAATGCGGTAGAAGGTGATACGTCGCCAGACGGCAAAGGCAAGTTGGTAATTAAACGTGGTATTGAGGTTGGTCATATCTTCCAACTCGGCACTAAGTATTCTGAGGCGATGAAAGCCAATGTGATTGGTGAGGGTGGCAAGGCAGTAACAACCACAATGGGTTGTTATGGTATTGGCGTAACACGCGTAATTGCAGCTGCAATTGAGCAAAATTATGATGATCGCGGCATTGTCTTCCCACAAAATATTGCGCCATTTCAACTGGTGATTGTGCCTATTAATTACAATAAATCTACTCGCGTTAAAGTTTTAGCAGACGACTTGTATCAGCAATGTTCAAAAGCCGGCATTGAAGTGTTACTTGATGATCGTAAAGAACGTGCTGGCATTATGTTTGCTGATAGTGAGCTATTAGGTATTCCACATCGCATGGTACTCAGTGATACACATGCTGATAATGGTAATGTGGAGTATAAAGCCAGAAACAATGCCGATAAAATTGAAGTTAAGTTTGACGATGCGCTGAGCTTTATTCAAAGAAAAATTAACTAATGGTCTGGTTACAATATTTATTGCCACAACATTGGCTCTCAAAGCTAATGTTTCGCTTTGCTCGCATTGAAAATACGTGGCTGAAACACACCTTTACCCGTTGGTTTGTTAAAGCTTATCAAGTTGATCTATCTGAAGCAAATCGTGAACAAGTAGAAGACTATACGCACTTTAACGACTTCTTTACTCGCTCACTCAAACCAAATGCTAGGCCGATTGCCAAGAGTGATATTATTTGCCCAGTAGATGGTGCTATTTCTCAGGTTGGGAATATCAATAATGCGCAAATCTTACAAGCAAAAGGTCGTGACTATAGTGTTGATCAATTACTTGGCAATGACCCACGATCAGCTGAATTTTCAGCTGGATTTTTTACCACAATTTACCTGTCGCCTAAAGACTACCATCGCATCCATATGCCTTATGATGCTAGGCTAGTTTCAATGGATTACATTCCAGGCGATTTGTTTTCAGTTAATCAGCAAACAGCGCAAAACGTTGATAATCTATTTGCTCGAAATGAACGTGTAGTGTGCTACTTTGAAACCGAATTTGGCCTTTGTGCTTTTGTGTTGGTTGGTGCTATTTTTGTTGGCTCTATGCAAACAGTTTGGCATGGGCAGATCAATCCACCGTACAAAAAACAAGTACAACACTTTAACTATCAAGATCAAAACATTACTTTAAAGAAAGGCGAAGAATTAGGTCGGTTTAATATGGGCTCTACGGTGATATTGTTAATGCCTAATCAAGACAAGCAATTTAACCTTAAAGAATCAGAAGTGGTTAGAATGGGGCAAGCGTTAGTCTAGCTTTGTTAATCTAACCAGTTTAATAGTTTGGTCTGAAATCTGCATGATTTCAATTAACACATTGTCTACTTTTAAACTAATGTCACGCTTTGGAATGCTCTGTAAGGTTTCTAAAATGAGACCGTTCAATGTTTTTGCTTTAGCGGTCGATAAGTTTACCTTTAGCAAGGTGTTGAGTTCGCGAATACTAATTCTAGGGTCGATTAAATAACTGCCATCTTTTTGTTGAATTACCTCTTCAATGGTTTCGTTTTGGTTGGAAGTGAATTGACCTACAATCTCTTCTAGAATGTCTTCCAAAACCACTAACCCTCTAACCTCGCCATATTCATCAACCACAAGCCCTAAGCGTCTTTTTTTGGTTTGAAAATGTGCCAATTGGTGTGCCAGTGAGGTGCCTTCAGGAATGAAATAAGGCTTACGAATTAATTTAATGACATTGTCGATACTAAAGTTACCTTTGGCATATAGATTGACTACATCACGCATATGTAGTACACCGGTAATATTGTCTGATGAGCCGTCAAACGTCAGTAATCGCGTATGTTGAATACGCTCTAGTTGAGAAAGGATTTCGCTATGGTTATTGATATCGACACTAATCAGCTCATGCCTAGGGATCATAATATCTTCTACCTTGACTTTCTCTAAGTCGATGATATTAAGTAGCATTTTTTGATAGTTAGAAGCAATAACCGGTTTGGCGTCATTGACCACCATTCTAAGCTCTTCTGAGCTGACACCATTAGCCTGTGATTCGTTCTTAATACCTAACAGTTTTAGGATTAAGTTTGAAAGCTTGGCAATTAGCCAAACAAAAGGCTTAAAAAGTATGATTAAACCACTAATGATAATCGAAGCGGGTAGGGCGATTTTTTCTGGATTTTTAGCCGCAAAGGTTTTTGGCGTGGTTTCTGCAAAAATTAAAATCACAAAAGTCAGTAGTATTGATGCATAGACAATAGAGCCCTCACCCCAAAGCTTAATGGCCAGTATGGTGGCAATAGATGAGGCAAAGATATTGACAAAGTTGTTGCCCAGTAAAATAGTGCCAATTAGATGATCGAGATTGGCTAGTAATTTTTCAGTGCGTTTTGCTTGTGCGTTGTTTTGATTGCTTAACGATTTTAGACGATAGCGATTGATCGCCATCATTGAGGTTTCGCTGCTAGAGAAAAAAGCAGAAGCCAAGATTAACCCTAAAAGGATAATGCCTAGCCAAAAGGTTGAAAGTGTTTCCAATAAATTGTTTAGATTGAATTAATTAGGGTTTAGTTTAATTCAAATGATTAAAAGCATCAAGTCCTGGGTAAATTGCCTTTGAACCTAATTCTTCTTCAATGCGAAGCAAGCGATTGTATTTTGCCAATCGATCAGAGCGAGATAATGAACCTGTTTTAATCTGACCACAGCCTGTGGCTACTGCTAAATCAGCAATGGTTGTGTCTTCAGTTTCACCAGATCGATGTGACATGACACAAGTATAGCCTGCTTTAGTAGCCATTGACATGGCATTAAAAGTTTCTGTCAAAGTACCGATTTGGTTAACTTTAATTAAGATTGAGTTAGCAATACTTTTCTCAATACCTTTAGATAAGATGCTGGCATTGGTGACAAACAAGTCATCACCCACCAATTGCACTTTGTCGCCAATTTTCTTCGTGAGCAGATCCCAGCCATCCCAGTCATTTTCATCCATACCATCTTCGATAGAGATAACCGGGTAGTTTTCTACCCAGTTGGCTAAATAGTCAACAAACTCCTCAGAGCTAAGTGATCTATTCTCGCTTGCTAAGTTGTATGTGCCATTCGCATAAAATTCAGAACTGGCTGCATCGATACCAATAAAGATATCTTTGCCTGCCTCATATCCGGCATTTTTAACGGCTTCTAAAATCACTTTAATAGCATCTTCGTTTGAGGCTAAATCTGGCGCAAAACCACCTTCATCACCCACTGCTGTATTCATGCCTTGCGCTTCTAGTACGGCTTTTAAATGGTGAAAAACTTCCGCACCATAACGCAACGCTTCTTTAAAACTAGGCGCACCAGCAGGAATAATCATAAATTCTTGAATATCAACACTGTTATTGGCGTGTTCACCACCGTTGATAATATTCATCATCGGTACAGGTAGTTGGAAATCACCCTCAACCTCTAATGAACTGTATAAGGGTTGGTTGTTGGCATTGGCATGCGCATGTGCACTAGCTAAAGACACAGCTAAAATTGCGTTAGCGCCGAGTCTTGATTTAGTGTCAGTACCATCAAGATCAATCATTGCTTGATCAATAACAGATAAATTGCTAATATCAAAACCCGCCAAAGCTTGGTTGATTTCAGTATTGATAAAATCAACCGCTTTTAAGACACCTTTACCTAAGTAACGAGACTTATCACCATCGCGTAACTCTAATGCTTCGCGTTGACCGGTTGAAGCACCAGAAGGCACCATAGCGCTACCAATGATTCCGTTATCTAAAATAACATCAGCTTCAATGGTTGGGTTACCACGTGAATCAAGAACTTCTCTTGCTTTAATTTGTTGGATTTTCACTGATTTAGCCTCGTTTAATTATTCAAAAAATGACTTCATTTTACCAAAGAAGGAGTCGGACTCGGGGTGTTGTTTCTTACCGCAAGACTCAGAAAAATCTTTCAGTAATTGCTGTTGCTTTTTATTTAAATTGACTGGAGTTTCGATTTTTACCTGGCAAAGCAAATCACCAGCACTACTACCTCTGATGGCTGTTATTCCTTTACCACGCAAACGGAATAATTTGCCCGTTTGCGTGCCTGCTGGCACTTTAATTTTAAGTTTTCCGCTCAATGTTGGTACTTCAATAGAGCCGCCAAGTGTTGCTGTGGCAAAATCGATTGGCACTTCACAGTAAAGATCATTACCTTCTCGTTGGAAAATATTGTGTTTTTTCACATGAACTTGTACATACAAATCACCACTTGGGCCACCACGCAAACCAGCTTCACCCTCACCACTTAAGCGAATGCGATTGCCGGTGTCGACACCGGCAGGAATTTTAACGGATAAGGTTTTTTGCTTACGTACCACGCCTTTTCCACGGCAAGTGCCACAAGGAGATTCAATCTTTTGGCCAGTGCCAGAACAGTCATGACAAGGGCGTTGTACTGCAAAGAAACCTTGTTGCATTTGCACTTGACCATGACCGCCACAAGTGCCACAAGTATTAACCGATGTACCCGGTTTGGCGCCCGTGCCCGAACAAGTGTCACAAGATTCGTTTTTAGGGATGCGAATCTTAACGGTTGTGCCTCCAGCAGCCTCTTTAAGGTCGATCTCTAGATCATAGCGCAAGTCTGACCCACGGTTGTCAGCTTGTTGCTGCCCACCGCCACCAAAGATATCACCAAAGATATCGCCAAATCCACCGCCACCAAAAGGGCTGCCACCACCAAATCCGCCAGCACCAGCACTGCCATCAACCCCTGCATGACCAAATTGATCATAAGCTTGACGTTTTTGATCGTCTGACAAAATAGCGTAAGCTTTTTGGATTTCTTTAAACTTTGTCTCAGCCGCCTCTTTGTTGTCTGCATTACGATCAGGGTGGTGTTTCATTGCTAAACGCTTATAAGCCTTTTTAATTTGCTTGGTCTCTGCGCCTTTATCAACCCCTAGTACTTCGTAGTAATCTTTTTGTGACATGTTTGCCTTATATTAAAAAACCCCCTCCAAATCACCAGATTTGAAGGAGGTTAGTTTGTTAATGATCAATAAGTGAATTACTTATTGTCTTTGACTTCTTCAAAGTCTGCGTCAACGACATCGTCACCTGCATCAGTTGCATTTGCTTCAGCACCACCTTCAGCAGCACCCGCTTTGGCTTGTGCCTTTTCAGCTAAAGGCTGTGCCTTTTCACTTAAGGCTTGTACTTTGGTATCGATCGCTTCTTTGTCCTCACCTTTCATAGATTCTTCAAGCTCAGTGATTGCCACTTCAATGGCTGATTTTTCATCATCAGAAACTTCGTCTTTTAACTCTTCCATGGTTTGTTTGGTTGAGTGTATTAACGAGTCTGCCATGTTGCGTGAAGTCACTAATTCTTGGAATTTTTTATCATCCTCGGCATGAGCTTCAGCATCTTTGATCATCTTTTCTACTTCTTCATCACTTAAACCTGATGAAGCTTTAATGGTGATCGACTGCTCTTTACCTGTGTTTTTGTCTTTAGCAGATACATTCAAAATACCATCTGAATCAATATCTAGAGTTACCTCGATTTGCGGCTGACCTTTAGGTGCTGCATCAATACCTTCTAAGTTGAATTGACCTAATGATTTGTTTGCATTAGCCACTTCACGCTCACCTTGTAGTACGTGTACGGTTACCGCAGCCTGGTTATCAGACGCTGTTGAGAAAATTTGTGATGCATTAGTAGGGATAGTTGTATTCTTTTCAATCAACTTCGTCATTACACCACCCATAGTCTCAATACCTAAAGACAATGGCGTTACATCAAGTAATAATACATCTTTAACATCACCACCCAATACACCCGCTTGAATCGCTGCACCCATGGCAACTGCTTCATCAGGGTTAACATCACGCTTTGGCTCTTTGCCAAAGAAATCTTGCACCATTTGGCCGACCTTAGGCATACGTGTTTGACCACCCACCAAGATTATTTCATCAATGTCGCCACTTGAAAGATCAGCATCTTTAAGTGCTATCTTGCAAGGCTCAATAGTGCGCTTTAATAAGTCATCAACTAATGATTCTAATTTAGCACGTGTGAGTTTAATGTTAAGGTGTTTAGGGCCAGAGGCATCAGCAGTCACATAAGGCAAGTTAACTTCTGTTTGTTCTGACGATGATAACTCGATCTTAGCCTTTTCAGCTGCTTCTTTTAAGCGCTGAAGTGCCATTGGGTCTTTAGTTAAGTCAACACCTTGGTCTTTTTTGAATTCTTCAACTAAATAGCTGATAATGCGCTGGTCAAAATCTTCACCACCGAGGAATGTATCACCATTGGTTGACAATACTTCAAAGTGTTTTTCACCATCAATATCTTCCATTTCAATAATTGAAACGTCAAATGTACCACCACCTAAGTCATATACAGCAACGGTTTTGTCACCAGTTAGCTTGTCTACACCATAAGCCAATGCTGCTGCCGTTGGCTCATTAATAATACGTTTAACATTTAAGCCTGCAATCTTACCAGCATCTTTAGTTGCTTGACGTTGTGAGTCGTTAAAGTAAGCTGGAACTGTGATCACTGCTTCAGTCACTGTTTCTCCTAAGTAATCTTCCGCTGTTTTTTTCATCTTTTCGATTACTTTTGCTGAGATTTCAGGTGCAGCCATTTTTTTACCTTTAACCTCTACCCAGGCGTCACCATTGTCAGCTTTGACAATTTTGTAAGGCACAAGATCGATGTCTTTTTGTACAGCTTCTTCATCAAATCGACGACCGATTAGACGCTTAATTGCATACAATGTGTTTTCAGGGTTAGTAACTGCTTGGCGTTTTGCCGGTTGACCTACTAAGACTTCTTCACTGTCTTTTGGATAGGCGATAATTGATGGGGTAGTACGATCACCCTCTGAATTTTCGATAATTTTAACGCTGCCGCCATCCATAATAGCGACACATGAATTTGTTGTACCTAAGTCAATACCGATAATTTTTGACATTTTTTAACTCCTTGTGTTTGATATACCCTCTATATAGGGATGGTCATTTTTTTTTCAAGGAATTAATGCAAAAATATTATAGAGGTCTTTACATAAATATGAATAATCATCAAAAATCCACTTTTCACTAACTTGATAATCTTTTAAACCCTGTCTTAACCAGCTAGGACTAGGTTTAAGAAAATCACCAATTCAGCAAAAACTGAATATCGATAATCATCCCTATTTATGCAAAGACCTCTTACAGCTTGGTCTTTAGATGGGTTTCCACTGATTTAGGCACAAAAGCACTGATGTCACCACCCAATGACAAAATTTCTCGTACCAGTGAGGATGAAATATTAGCGTATTGCTCAGCAGGGGTCATAAACAAGGTTTCAATATTAGGGTTAAGATGCTTGTTCATGCCTGAGAGTTGGAATTCGTATTCAAAGTCACTTACCGCTCTAAGCCCGCGCAGGATAACTTGTGCATTTTGTGCATTAGCAAAGTCAACCAGTAAAGTGTTAAAGCTCAATACCTCGACATTGCCAATGTCTTTGAGTGCGGCACTGGTGGTTTGAATGCGCTCGTCAATATTAAGAAACGAGGATTTTTTACTATTTTGTGTAATGCCAACAATCACTTTATCAAACAACTTACTGGCACGATGAACCAAATCAATATGACCATTGGTGATAGGATCAAAAGAACCAGGGTAAATTGCAATTTTTTTCATAATATTTTTAATAAGCAGTAGTTAACCGCACCAGATTGCTTTTGTTTAATGATTTCGATTTTTTCCGAAATTTTTTCTTTTAAGAAATCTTGTGTTATCTCAAATTCAGATTCTATATAGATTTTGCTCTTGCTTGTTACAAAATCACTGTTTTTTAGCGATTTTAGTGTTTTTGAGATAAGGTTTTTGTTAAATGGTGGGTCTAATAAGACAAAATCAAAGGTTTTGGTGCTTTTTTGCTTTAAAAAAACCAATGCATCTTGGTTAAAAAGACGAATTTTGTCTGATTTTAATAATTTCCGATTTTTTTCTAGACTTTGATAGGTGTTTGGATTTTTTTCAATACTGGTAACTTGTTTTGCACCACGAGATAAAGCCTCAAAACTTAATGCGCCACTACCAGCGAATAAATCTAAGTAAGTTTTATTAAAAGATTCGAATTGAATCCAATTAAACAGTGTTTCACGAACTTTACCAGGTGTGGGTCTTAAGCCCTCAGCATCAGGGAAGCTGAAT
>Ga0209685_1000519_pt1 | contig 24890 bp, 32 predicted proteins | sample SaaInlV_DNA_120m_FD_184685 | JGI IMG/M metagenome (GOLD analysis project Ga0209685, IMG submission 184685) | Marine microbial communities from expanding oxygen minimum zones in the Saanich Inlet - SI075_LV_DNA_120m (SPAdes) (version 2) | ecosystem: Environmental > Aquatic > Marine > Unclassified... | reverse complement strand
TCTCCTCGTAAACCTTCAAGGATGATTCTGATTTTCTCTTCGGCTGAGTACTGCTTACGGGTGTTTCTTTTGATCGCTTTTACTCGTCTCTCTACTTCTGACTTTGGGCTCATTATTGGCTCCTTTTTCGGGTTGTTAGCCGCCCAAAGTATCTCTTATTTATTTAGATCAAATGAACCGAATTGGTCTGACTCCACACATCCCTGACCAAATTGGATGCTATCTCCTCAAAATTGTTCTTAGAGGATGCAGGTAGCCTAAGGTTTGAAATATATCGGGTAGGAAAGCTCCAATGAGAAGAATGGATTAAACTCTTCATCATCTGGTTCAGGTTTAAATAGAACTTCAACCGCTGCTCGTAGCTTTGGATATTCCCTTCTAGGCGATAGGATAAAATAAATATTTATCAAATTATTGACATCATCCTTAGGTGCTGCTCGTAAATCATAAGCTAAGGCTCCGACTCCAATTCCTGTAGTAATATATTGGCTGCGGTAGAAATCATTATCCAACAGAACTTTCAAAACGTAAATATTAGGGTCATGTATCCCATCACTGGAGAAATTCAGAGTAAAACGCAACCTATGAATCATATTGAATGGACTCATCGGCAATGCTGAATTTAGGCTCTGGCTGAGTATAATATCTCCGGGGTATTTGGTGAACAATGCTTTGTACTCAGTGGTCTCTGACAGTTTCGCTGATATTCCAAATGCATTACTTTTAAGATAGGAGTTGCCCTGATATTCCAAATGTAGGATAGCTTTTTCGCTTGCTAGACTATCAGTTGCTACCCTCTTTGAGGAATCATATCCCTGCCCAAACCCGCCAGACGCAATTACAAATATCCACATGGATAAACGAGCAATTACCCCTATGCGATCCCAACCGTAGAATTTGTCGTAGTAATGCACGAAGACTCCTCCTATACAAACACCGTACACTTAATGAAGATAGTTGTAAAGCACAGTCGCATTCGCAAAGCCAAAAATGAATCCACCAATATTTCCATAATTGATATATACAATAGCTGTTGCGATAATGCACAATGCTCCCAGCCAATCTGAAAGCCCGAATACAATATTTCCCATTTCGGGGTCAGGTATTATAGCATAGCGGTGAAGGGACTTGCTTAAGGACTCTAAATGCGTAGAACCCCCAGCTAACTGCACCTCTTTTGATAACGTATAAAAAATATCCGGTAATTTATCCTGCCCTAGTTTGATGGTATCTGTAAAGATTTTGTTATTGAAGTTGATTTTGACTTCAAACTCAGTCTCATTGAGATGCTTCACGTTACACACCATATTGAATCCTGGTTGCTGTGCCAAAAATGCCTTCACTTGGATTTCATGGTTTGAGAGATACTGTTCCTCAAAAGTGATCTCATGAACCCCATTTGACTTACTAATGATTTCGGCTTTTTGTGCTCCACTATCAGTTAATATTTCATGAGTCACTAAGTGTGTATCTGTTTTGAATTTAAGCAATTTTACAAAACCATTACTATTGAGAGTTGCTGAGCTATCTTCAACAATCCCCACCATTGACTCATCGCAAACGATCGGAGTAAGGTTTGTGGCTCCTCTAAACCTATACCACGGTACTGACTCGTTTAAAAAATAATCTACTGAATTCATATTTCTGCTCCTATTTATTTAAGCTGGCCAAACGCATGGTTTATTGAATAGCTGCAATGATAAAAAGATTTGATATGAGAAATAATCCCATAGAACCCCAATTTCCACCCGTGGCCACGAAAACAATGAAACTTACAATATAACAGAGGTCCAAAAGCCCTGAATCAACCCCAATTGCTTCGTTTCCAATGCTAGAATCATAACTCAAATATGCCCCTGTATATTTTTTTAACGACTCATCGCAACAATTCAATGCTATGGGACCTCCCATACGTGTAATTTCTTGGGAAACGTTTGTGAAGATGCCTGGGAGATGTTTTTGTCCAATTTCCATATCTTCAGAAAATTGCTTCCCATTCAATTTAATAGTTACATTGAATTTTCTCTCGCCGGCCAATTTGCAAATGATGTTGAAATCGTAATTAGGATGACTCGGGATGGATATTTTCCCTTCAAGCTCACTGTCCGTGATATATTTTTCTCTGATCGATAGCTCTAAATTTCCGTCGAAAAGGCAATGCATACTTCCAGATTTATTCAGTGGATCTGCGCTAAATGGATATTGGATAGTATGAGTATCGGTTTCAAACGAAGCGGCTTTTATTAAACCTTCACTATTCACTTCTGTCTTGTAGCTTTTTACATCACCAATACCAGCTCCCCCTGTCACTAACGGAACCAAGTCAGAGGAACCCGCCAAATAGTAGTATGGAAAATATTCTTTGATCAAATAAGCTAGATCACTCATCATTATCTCCTTGATTTATTATTTTCAACTAAGAGTGCTACGCATTCATTTCTGTATGTATCGGCATAAATTACAACAAGATAAGTCAGTGTACAAGAAGTTGCATAACACTACCACGTATGAATACCCTAATTTTCCATTGCTAAGAAATTGAGTAATTGTTATTATTCCACTTCAGTTTCTAAATTTATGCGAAAATCTCTTTTTGTATCATCAGCCACAAGATTTCTATGCCTCTAACGCTCTTGGCTTGAGCTGTGTAGGGATCTTAGCAAACCACGGAGATTAAAGATAGATGTACAAGAAAAAGCCATAACCAGCATACTTGTGTCTCCCTTCATCAGCTCTAAGCCATTGTTGAGGCCGTCGAAAAAGTGACGATATCGGGTGGTATTTTCGCATTGTATAGGTTTTACCTATTTCAGCTCATTCCAGCCCGTTTTAGATCTACCATAGCTATTATCGCCTCCAGATGCCCGTATGGACCCTGATAGGCTTCATATATTGACTGATATTGGTCCCCGTTGCTCATCTATACGCCTAATGTTCCGTAGTTTAAGAGCTTCTCAACATTATGCACCATACAAAACAGTAACCACTGTACATCTACCTTGGCCTGGCTCCTCAGAGTAAATCGATCCAGCCCTTTACAGCTCCTGATATTGCCAAAGACAGGCTCCACGACTCCAATACGTTTCTCATAGATTTTACCACTCTCAGGCGTGTCTATCTTTGCTATCATTTTATGTGATAATGTCCTGGGAATATTGTGTTCAATCTGAATATTTAATTGTCTGCGAAGGGTACTCCTGGTTCGTAAACATTCGCTTCTTAACTTACAATTTGAACAGTTCGATACTGGGCTCCGATAGGTGCGATACACCAACCCATTAATCTCATTACGCTTCACGTATAGTGTTAACTGGCCACCAGCCGGGCAAGTATAACGATCTGTTTGGGGATCATATGTAAATTTATCAAGTTCATATCTGATCTTTGCTTTTGTCTTTGGTTTATGACGGTCTCTGGTCTTAAAACGACTGTCCCGTTTCCTGAATAAATTATCCGGGATATAGGCATCCAATTTCTCTGCGATGACCGTCTTCAGGTTGGTGTCACTATGGTAATTAGAATCTGCTGATAACTGCCTGCCTTCAAAGTAATCAGACCCTAGACCAATAGCCTGCATGTTAGCTTTGGCTCCATCCATGATCTGTTCTAACTGATCATTATCCTGACCCTTGCCAGAGGCTGATCCATGCACAATGATCTGGTGCTTCTCATCGACCAGAGCTTGAGCATTGTAGCCCTGGATAACACCATGAGATGTACTCATCTTGGCTGAATCATTATCAGTCACATTACTTTTCTTCTCTTTGTTCCTGGCTCCCAGGCGGGGTTCATTGCTATCTAGAAACTTCTGTATGCGTTCAGAGGATCGTTTCAGCTTCTTTATCTGTCGGGTTCTACGGTCATGATCGTCATCCGAACCGGACTTATCTTTATCCTGTTTAACATGATCACTCATGAGCCTCTTAAGTTTATCATCCAGCTTTGTTTTTTTGACTGATAACTCGTTAAAGGTTCCACTCCATTCCTTACTGGCATTGGAGGGCAACTTTAGTCCATCTAAAGAGAAATGGGTGCCACTGAGAAGACCCTGGCTATCACAGACTAATAATACTTTCTGGAACAGCGGCATGATCTCATCTGTCAGATCAGATACAAAAGCAGCAATGGTCGAATGATCCGGGAACTGACCACAAGACAGAGCCATAAAAAGGATGTTCTCCTTACAGGCCTGTTCAATCTTCCTGGAACCCTTGATTCCTTTGGAGTAAGCCAGAAGAATGATCTTAAACAATATTCGTGGATCTATTGCCGGCCTGCCTGTATCATCATTCTTATAGCTTGCTTCAATCCCTGAAAAATCCAGCTCATTTTCAACCAGATGGTGGATCACATATTCCATGGTCCCTGGTCGAATCTGATTCTCCAAAGAGATCGACATCAGTTGCTGCTGGCGGTAATCGTAGGGCTTATATCGGGGCATAGACAACCTGCTTTTTAGGGGTTGCTATAATTTAAACTGGGGCGCATTCAGAACAAGGTGTGACTAGTATTTTATCCTGCTTTGGGGACCTTTTTCGACAGGCTCGTTAGGCATCAGTCTTTTTCTTTAACTTTGACTTCTTCAGTTGATCCATATATGTGAACAACACCATCAAAAGCGAGACTAAAAAGAATAATCCGACCTCACGCTCGCCCAAGCCGCCAATCAGACTAATATCCTTCAACAATGAGAAAACCCCATAATAGACCAAAAAGTAGGTTACTGCTGCTCGAAAAGGATCTGTAACTAATACTTCTGCTTTGAATACTCCCCAGTCATTCATGCTCTCTTTTGGGTATAAACTGTTTTTCATGAACATCCCACCAAGGAACAAATAGATAGCACCGATATACAAGGATGCAACACTCCCTACTGTTACAAGAACCAATATTCCAGTAAGGAGAAACCCGACTGAAAGTGCTAGACTAAAACCTTTTCTCATATGTACCTTTCTGTGTGCCTAACGCTTTGAGCTTAAGCTGCTTCTCGAGAAAGCATCGCTTTGTAGGTTATTTATATCCGTCCACATCATGATCGATTTGCACTCCCTGAATTCGTGTCAGCTTGAAGCTTTTGTTAGTTGGCGACCAAATTTCTCATCAAAGTCTGATGTGAGCACCGACATTGCAAAATAGCCAAAAATGCCGTAACTGGTCGGCTCACAAGCGACGACACCTTGACCTTACGATTTGAGTTGACCTGATTCGCTCTGCTCAAATATCTTCCGATCTTTTGAAGGCCCAAAAGAACCAAAAGCCCTTTTTAAAGGCGGGTCTCTGGAGAGATTTTGTGACCTTCAAGAATACTGCGCTGGAAGAATCCTTCTTCTTAACCGCTCCGTCTTCAGAAGCTCAATCAAAATCTCTCCAGAGGACCTCAGCGAAAATCGTCGCCTGGGCTACGGAGCCGTACCAGGGATCTGTACCGTTTTACATCTTTCAATAAACTTAACTTGTTTAAAACCTCTAATTGGCTGAGTCCAACTAACGCCTTAAGCTTAAGCTGCTTCCCAAGAAAGCATCGATTTGTTCGATAATTGTATCCATCCACATCATTTTTGTTTTGCACATCCTTGCGTGTGAGTCAGCTTGAAGCTTTTGTTAGGAGGCCGATTATTCAGCTCTAACCCATTTATCAACATAAACATCATATGCTGAAACATAGGTACCAGGATCCATTCCGAAGGAAAATTCGGTTTCTGCAATACACTCCAATGAATCCATCTCCATTGGGTATACTATTGTTGATTCAAAATTATAACATTTGATATTCGATTGCTCAGTAGACAATAAACTTTTGTCAGGATTTAGTTTAAATCGTTTCTTTTGCAGAGAATATGAACCACCATCTATGTAAAGACTATCTCCTTGGTAGGACCATGTGAAGTCTTTGTTATAGTTTATCTCACCGTTTGTGTTACCCGCAGAAGAATAGCTCCCCGTAAAATCATTAAGAAACCTGTAAACTGTTTTTCCGTTTTCATCTAATGGAAATTCATACTTATTATGTTGGACCACTTCATGGCTTGGCACAAATGAAAAAGCATTGCTTGCTGTGCCGTTAATCGACACAAACATACTAGAATCAGTTTGATTGTAACGATCTATCAGAAATAACTTTTGATCAAATATCTCAATGTGGGACTGAACAACATCATATCTTACTTGGAAGCTAGTAGAGTGAAAGAATTCCTCCACTATATCAAAGAGGTCTTCTCCATGAGTAACATGGTAAAGTGTGGCTATAGTATCAGCATTTCCTAGGTCGATGATCAACCTATAGAAATCAGAAGGCTCATACCTGACTCTTGGAATATTAGTTAGAATTATTATTGTGGATGTTTCATACGACAACCTTTGCATAAATGGGAATTCAACGGACCTATGACCTGAGCCACTAATACCCCCAAGACAGCGTTTAAAAGGTTCAAACATGTCTTGGTCAACAGAACTTTCAATATTTGTGAAATACTCTCTTGATTGAAGTTCCCATGTGCCAACAATACCAGGGCTTTCTTCAGGTTCATCACATCCGAGAAGAATTGTCAGGAGTAACAGTATGCCTAATCGATATTGTATTGATTGATTGATTTTGGTCCTCCTAACGCCTTAGGCTTGAGCTGCTTCCTGAGGAAAACTCGCTTTGTACGATAACTATATCCGTCCACTTCATTTTCGTCAACCAATCCCCTGCGTGTGAGTCCGCTCTAAGCCTTTGATATTTGCTAAAAGGGCCTCCGTATTAGGGCTTGGATCCAAATTTTGGAAACTTCCCACTTTGTTTTAGGTTCTTTTTCAAACCAAGGAGGCCCATATGTACTATTCCGGTATCGATTTGCACAAAGATATGTCCGTAATCACCACAATCAATGAGAATGGAGTGATCCTATCTCAGAGCAAAGTTCCCAACCATGAAGCTCCTATCATTACCTATTTCAATCAGGTCAGCCCCTTGGGAGCTGAACACAAAGCTGTAGTTGAATCAACTGCCAACTGGTACTGGCTTAGTGACCTCCTAATTGGCCAAGGCATTGACCTTACTCTTGCACATGCCAAATATCTTAAAGCAATATCCTACGCCAAGGTCAAAACTGATAAAGTAGACTCTCATACCCTGGCCACTTTACTCAGACTGGATATGGTCCCTGAAGCCCACCAGATCAGTCAGAACCTTCGACCAATCAGAGATCTCATGAGAGCCAGACTCTCTCTGGTTGTCAAGAAGACCAGCTGTCGAAACAGTATGCACAGACTCCTGGCCAAGTATAATCTAGCGTTACCTCGCTATCCTAAACCAAGTGACTTTACCTCCCTCAGGTCAAAGCTGCTTCCAGAGCCCAGACTACAACTCAGTATTCTGGAGGAACAGCTGCAGCTCATCATAAGCCAGATCAAAACTCTAGAGCAGAACATTCAACCCAAACTCATACCAAACCCTGACATTCAACGACTCCTCTACATACCAGGCATTGGAAAGATTCTGGCCTTTACTATCTACTTGGAAGTGGATGGCATTGAGAGATTCACAACGGTAAATCGTTTCTTCTCATACTGCCGCCTCGTACCAGGAGCAAATAATTCAAACCGAACCATCAAACATAAAACCAGTAAGGACGGTAACAAGTATCTCAAGATGGCCTTCATGGAAGCAAGTGTAAGAGCTGTCCAATACTTCAAAGAGATCAAAAGCTTCCATCAGTCCAAAGCCCGGAAGAAACATAAGAATATTGCTAAGGCACTTGTCGCTCAGGAGTTAGCCCGAATTACCCATCATGTGTTGAAAACTCAGACAGACTTCAACCACATGTTCAGGGGCGTTCCTTTGAGCAGACACAAAACAACGAAATGGCCGCGTCTGGCAAGCCCTGATGCCTAACTGTCCCAGTGAATCACTGAGACTTGCTCTTTGATTGGGAAGCCAGACGCTGTTCCTGAATACTATCTGGAATATCTCGGTATATACTGAGAAGCCTTGAAACTATAATGGGTTTCGAGGATAAGTCCTGAAAGGTGTTTGGACGCTAGTTCGTCCCACGCGATAGAATAGGATACAGTCAGAGTAGTTGCACTAAAATTGAGAAAAAGCGAATCAATTATCTTTTATTGAGTGGGACTCTTTTTTTTCTGTTGACTATTACCTTTTAAAAGGTGTTAGATAGTTGCTCATTCCTTAATATTATTTTCTTCATCTAGTGCATCCCAGGTGTCCAAATGACCCCAAATTACTTCTTCAATCAGGTGTTCATCCAACAAAACAGAATCATTCACTATTACAGACCTTCGATATCAGATGGATCCAGCATCCCTAACAATTCTAGGAAGTCAGCTTTGCTCATTCCCCCTTGTTTATGTTGCAGGATATTCCCTTTTGAATCCGTAATGATGGTAGTTGGCGTGGCCCAAACACTGAAACGACTTAATATTGTCGCCGCGCCAGGATTATCCACATCAATCGTCACCGGGATGAACGCTTCATTGACCGCAACCATCACCTGCTCATCTGCCCAGACTTGACGTTTCATGATCTGGCAGGGAGAACACCATTTTCCAGTAAAAAACAGAATAATCGGTTTATCAGATTCGACAGCCTGTTGTTGCGCCGTTGTGTAGTCGACAGCCCAGGAAATGCGATTGGAAGGTGCATAGAAGGAGTACCCGGCGTAAGCGAGTGATACTACGAGAAAGGTAAGCCAGAATATCTGCCAGAACCGTTCTGATTTGCTTTTACCCGGTAGAAGTTCGGGCTCAGTCATTGGTATTATTGGTGTTTGACTATCGTTCATGAAATATCCTTTATCTATCTAACGCTCTAAGCTTAAGCTGCTTCCTGAAACAGACTCGCTTTGTTCGATAATTGTATCCATCCACATGATTATCCTCAACTTATCCCTTGCGTGTGAGTCAGCTTGAAGCTTTTGTTAGACCGGCGATTTTTCTACCATTTAAATTCTGGCCATTCATATGAATAGTCTAAATCTAATGGTGAACAGCCTTTTTTCTTTGCCTCTTTCACTAATCCCAACCTGAATTCTTTATAGTCCTCAGATGATGGCAATAGCTCCTTCATTAAATCTTCCAAGTCAAATAGTCTATCCCTCTTTGTTGTTAAATCAGAGACATATTCCCATGTTTGAAAATCAATGAATTGGAACAAGTAATCCTTGTGATTCACTTCAGCAAGATTTGGAAGCAGAGCGAAAATATTACTCGCCATTTTGGGATCAAGTTTGACTAAGGCATCCAGTGCTATATGCTCAAGTCTAAATAGATTGGATTGATGCTCATGATTTGTCTTTATCGAGTTTGCGACTTTGCGGAGTAGCGTTAATTGAACAAGAAATTGAGGCCAAAGATATCTAAATCCAAAATACTCTGCACCATCAACACCCTTTTCACCAAAATATTCTTTTAAGCGGTCTCCTTGATAACAATGGCGAATCTCATATGCTAATCCCAATACATAATCTTCCATTTGCGGGACAAGGATAGACGAGTCACACAAAAAGTGAACTGTCTCATGCAAACTTTCTATATCTTTGAAATCCCCAAATATCTCGATTCCAGCTGCTTTCTTTGTTGGCCTGCTCAGTAACATTTCATCCTCATCGTGTCAATTTTTCGCTCGGGTCTAACTATTATTAGACGGTCCGCATAAGACGAAGGGAACCTGTCCCCTGTCCGCATAAGACGAATTGCCCGATATTGTTTATATTAATCTTACGTATCATCTTAGATTTTATGCAGTCCGTATAAGACCCTGTCACATACTCCCCATCCGATTGTCATTTAAACGTGCTGGAAATTAGATATACTGTACAGAATATCAACAGTTAGATCATCACAATTATGATTGTTGCACTACCTCAATGGAAAACCCTAAACGCTTAACAGGGACTTGGGTTAGATAAAAAGAAGGCGCTAGCCTTCTCCCTTTGGTATTAAATACCTGGTCAGCTTAATGACTTTTTTGATGCAGTCATAATGTCCCACTGATGACTGTTGTAAACGGTCTGCATCATCATCCCATGCATTAGTCACAATCTCTATATAGCATGGGTCCAGTTTGTGAGACCCATCGATAACCTCACCACAAATGCAACATTTACCTCCCATCATAACCTCCTATTTTTAATTCTTATACCAGGAAATATGAGGATATGGAAAGCCCCCGAAGAACGAAGATGCTCAACGAGGGCTTGGGGGGATTAAATATAATACACCCGAGTGGCGGAGCACGTTTTAAGTGCAGCGACCCCGCTTGGCGGACAATTTTAAAGAATTTCGACCTCCATATTTGCCCTGTATGGTGATGATTTAAATTAGGCGGGTGTTGATATGGGGAGATTTAGCGTTTTAATTAAATTAAAATGGATTTAGCGTCAGTGTGCAAGATGCCTTAATGAAGTATTATTAATAGTTTACACAAAATATCGCTTGACAAATAAGCGAAAGTACACTATATTATATTATAGGCTAGAACGTAAATCTTCGTGCCTATCCGAAACTTGAATCCTACGAAAATCGAATTGACGAAATGGCCCTTAGCGGGCTATTTGTAGTTTAGCGGGCCAGGACGTTTTCCCTGGATTTACCCTCCTTACTTGGAGGGCTTTTCAACCTGAGGCAACAATATGCAACAAATTGAAACCACCGAATTCTTTCTGGCAGTATTCCTGCATTCTGAAGGGATTCCCCTCACGGGACACACCCGTGATCAGCAGAGATCTACTTTCGCTTTTTCTGGCGAGGGTGTCAACGATCTAGCCCTATCATTTTTTAATAAAACAGCACAAACTAACGTGGCGAGCTTCGCCAAATCTATCCGTCAGCTTAAAAGCATTATGTACGGTACTACGACTATACAACCAGGCAACTATAATGAATACAGAAAGGAAACAGTTTAATGACCTAAAGCAGTTTCTAAGAGAACTGCACACCGACCAACCTTTTGAGATCTTCACTACCCCCGAATCAAAGAGCGAGTCTCAACCAAAATTATTCCCCTCTTCAGTTCCAACCCTGGATCCTGATATATTAGATAAGTACAATCAGCAGAAATACGGAATATGGTTTACACCCAATTCCATGAAAGATGGCAAACGTAATAAGCCGAATGTCAGCCAGTTTAACGCTATTGTATTGGATATGGATTTTAATGGAACTGGTGAAGATACAGCTTCTCAAAAGTCAGAGAAGCTGCAAATGCTCCTCAATCTTCAGCTCATACCCACAGTAATTGTTGAAACCCGAAACGGGTACCATCTATACTGGTTTTTAGTAAAGGATGATGTCACTGAAATTGAGGTGTTTGAAGCCTTGCAAATACTTATGCAGCAGAAGCTTGATACGGATCCAGGTTCCTTGGGAGCAGAGCATTTATTCAGAGTACCTGGGTATAGTCACTGGAAGGTGCAAGATGACCCATTCATGTGCGGCATTGTCCATGTGGATTATTCCAAGCGGTATACCTATGATGAACTTGTACATAAATATGGTGGCGTAAAAAAGCTGGAGCATTTAAAAAGAAAAGCTGTAATGCGTAACCATTCCGGTAAGCCCATAAAATTAGCCGAATTTACAGGTACAGGTGAGATCGCATCAATTCATGAGGGTTGTGAAGTGTTTTCTGATCTTCAGAATAAGAAGGATGCCTCACATACTGAGCGTCTTGCACTGATGTGGACTTATATAAATTTGGGATCAGATGGGCTGAAACATCTAAGAGAGTTAGCTAAACAATGGAATGACTATGAGGAAGAGGTTACTGAATCAAATATAGAATATGCCGTTAATAAAGGGTACAAAGCCCCAACTTGCAAATGGCTACAGGATAAGGGGCTTTGTTCTGGACAATGTTACCAGATCCGCAATTATCGTAAGCCGATTGATTTCTATATACATCCCTGGGCACCATTGGTTAGACAAAACGGCAATAGGACCATCTTCCCAGATAATGGAATTGTAGCTACCAGAGAGCATCGTTTAATGAGAGATCAGGTGGTAGACCTTCTTGAAGATAGGGGTCAAACAATTAGCCAAACCCATAAAGATGCATTTTATAAAATAATTCGTCTAATGTCTGCCCAGATTCACAATGACAAACCTATTGTGATACCAGCGGTACCTGGACTTGGTAAGACCACTCTAATCATCATCGCCATTGTATTTAATTTAAAATATAAATTGAACTATGGCGCCGTGTTGGTGGTTGAGCGACAGGAGACCATTCAGGAAATCACTGATACTATTAACTCATATTTTACTGAGGACAAAGCATACCCCATGATGGGGTATGAAGCTGGGTATTGTAAGAAAGGGTATACCAAGTACCGTCCTAGCCAGTGTAGAACTTGTGATGTGAAGGTCGCTGACTGTAGAGTTAAGTACAACTACCGACGGCAAAAACAATATCCAGTAGTCGTAATATCTCACAAAAGGTTATTTGATATGTCTGAAAAGCAAGACTTGCTAGAGGCTTTGCGCTACTGGGAGTCAGCGCCGAATACTTCGGCAGGTAAGATTAATTTTAATACTACCCACCAAAGGCCGCTGCTGCTCATAGATGAGCGGCCTACCCTGGTTGAGAATGTTCCAACAACCACCCAAACGTTGACAACACTTTTAGCAGATGTAAAAAAGTATACTCCCGGATTTTACCGTGAGGTGCTGAGGGGTGTAAACCTGATTCGTGATCATTACTCCTCCCCAGATGATTACCAGCATATTGATTCCACGAGTAATGGATTTTATTGGAGTTCGGACTTCACATTCACATGGATGGCAGATTATTTGGGAGACTTCCCAGAATATCCTGAGCTTGTTGCTAAGATAATTCGGGAAGGTGGTCTTTATCACGGTACTGATCATTCAATTACTACCACACATTATTCAAATACATATTGGCAGGACTTTTCAACCTTCATTTATGACGGGACAGCAGATCTAGACCCAGATTATAAGGATGATAAATTTTATTTTGCAGATATCCCGCATCTTAGACCCTATGAGAACCTGACAATTAATGTCTGCATGGAGCAAAATCTCTCTAAGACTTTCTACCAGGAGCATACTGGGTTTGTTCGGGACTTCTGTGAAGATATTAAGGAAATTGCAGTAACCGGGAATACCTATGTAGTGGCATATAAGGATTATGAATCTGAATATGAGCAACATCTTAAAAATGTGCAGAATATTAGTATTGAACATTATGGTGCAACCAAGGGCGCAAATCACCTGATGGAGAACGTCAATATTGTCTGTACTGGAATATTGAATAAGGGTGAACCCTATTATTTAAGCAAGACCATCGCCATTACTGGAGATGTTGACTCTTTCCAGAGTGACACCACAGACAGAGTTAGACGTTTTTCAGATGTAAGTGCTGAATCAATTAAAATATTTGATATGGTTACTGACCTGGTACAGGAAATATTTAGAACTCATCTCCGTGATCATAGCTCAGATGTGAATGTTAATGTCTATCTCTGTACTAGAGACGCAAATATAGTTCATAATTTAAAAGAAACATTTCAAGGCTGTACCATAAGTCGATCTTGGATGCCCACAGCACTGCTGGGCTCTCGCGAGCTGTTTAGTAAATTCAATGCTGAGCATGGTTCTGAGTATAAAACAAAAACAAAATTAGTTAAGGCATTCCTCGATCGAGGGCATGAATTAACTACAGATGATCTGGTAGATGTCTTGGGCATCAATCAGCATAACGCTGCCCGCTATCTGGGTGGCTAAAAACGGCATTTTTGAGGAATTCCTATATATAGTATAGGGATTCCTCATTTTTGCCTTTTTCACAAAAACAGGAGGAAATATGATGCGTTATTTTAAGCTCATCACGCGTATTGATCACGCAGATATAGACGAAACACAAAGAAAAGGCGAGGGCGAAACTTGGTCTAACACCATGACAATAAGTGATATCGATGGATGTCAGAAGAAGAGGTTGGTTGACATATTTAAGCCCCTTGTAGAAAGAAACAGTAAAATGTTGATTGATGCGGCGAAGAAGGCATTATGAAGTACTTCCCTAGACGACAGCAAGGAAACAAAGGTGGTGCAGATTCTGGCATCACCAGCCACCCTGAGAACAGGCGACTGGAGGGTATAAAGAGAATGATAAGATCAGGTGGGGTAAGCAAAGTGTTTGCTCCATCCTTAACAGCTGCTCACAAAAGAGCGCTGCACGAAAACCAAAATAATAATAATGATAATGATAATGATATACTTAGAAAAAAATAACAGCCCAGGTCAATTAATAAACCTGGAATATGTCGCCAGTTCAATCTGGGACAACGGGTTAACTACACAGTTTGTAATGGCCAACGGCTCGATGATTCCCTGGACTTATGCCAGCGAAGATGAGCAAATGGCAGATCTGGACAAAATGAGCAAGCATCTGCATAATGCGGGCAAGCTCATCTCAGTAGAGTTGGACCAGGAGTAGATCATGGTCCTAGTCAATTTTGAATGTTGTATTTGTGGAAAAAGTATCGACAGGGATTCAGGTCTGGACCCTTGCGCTATTTCCATTTACACAAATATCGATAAAGATGAAAGTGAGCAGCTAGAACAAATATTCTTTTCTCACTATAGATGCTTCCAGGGAACACTGGAATCAGACTTATGTGCAATGATGAATCTTGAAGATAGTAACTAGTTACCGGGGGCGGATTTAATCGTCCGCCCTTTCCTCTCTATATCATAATTAGAGGTCGATATTCTTGGCCTCTTCATTTTCAAAAACATGGCAATTGTATAAATAGGTAAATGAAATTCGTCGCTAAAGTGGGTAATAGCACCATTCTATGGAACGCCGCGTGTTAACTTTGTGCAAGATGCTTTAATGAGCTAAACTGCTATAATCCCCACGCTCAAGCTTCATAGATTCCTCTACCAGCAAACTGCGTTTTTCACCTGGACGTTCGAGCTCAAGGAATTGATTGATCACGATATATCGATCTCTAATCTTCACAGCTTGTTCACCATAATAGATGCCTTTCGCCCATTCTAATTCTTCCATGGTCCAAAGATTTAACATCCATTTAGGGGCATCAGTGATATAGTCCAGATCTTCCCAGTTTGATCCGTACCAGCCATCTATCTCCGCAGGATCCTCACCAAATAGAACTGGGAACATATATAGATTCTTCAGCATGGCAATGAGTAGCATTCTTTCAGCACCATGATCAAATCCGGATCGGTGAAGAGTTAGAGCCCACCCCACCCTGTGAAAAGGCTCACCTGAATCATCACCAAATGTTTTCTCAAACCATTGGTAGTGCTCCAGAGCTCCTTCTATGTCATCAATGCGGAGATAGAGCGGCCCAATTAAAAAGCGTTTGCCAGCTCCGTCACTAATGAAATGGTGTTCTTTCCACTCCCTATTCATGGATCGTTTATAGCGAGCAATTGTGGCTTTGATTTTTTGTGTCAAGTGTTTAGATCTCTTCTTCTGATATACTTATAATCAACACCCTTCCCACATTTCATGAAGTGACTGGCAACGTCTACCTGGGTGGCATCACCCTCTTGGCGTGGGATATTTTGCTCGAATGTGTCCTCACATCCACAGCATCGGTAACTAATTTTTACGACATCCCCAGGTAACTCAGCTCTTGGGATTTCTGGAGGCTTTTCAGGCAAGCGACTAAAGTGAATATATCCATCTTCACGGATAGTCTTCTTGTACTTGTGTTTACCCATTTGTACTATCATCTAGAATCCCCCTCGTTTGATCGGTCAAACTTAAACCCAAAAAGCCAATAATAAATCACTCTTAAGGAACGTGCCACATAATTAGGGCCGCCTTTTGTCAAGTACCAGGCTATCCGATCGAAAGGTCCGCTTTGATTTTGGATCCTATATCGAATCCGTATTTTTAATTTTTGGAAAATTTTACAGCCTCTATAGGCAATTGGATATGAGGTAAAAAGAAGCACCAGAGGCACTTCTTTCTTTACGGGTCCTAAGACTACTCCGAAACAGTGTCACCAGACTCTATAAAATCTTGTCTGGTAAGTCGTTTTGAAAACTCTTCAAACTCTGTCCGAAGTTGTTTCGCAACCATGAGTGTCTCACGATTTGACACACCGTCTATCGATATCTCTATCTCACCATACTTGTACCCATTACGGGCAATTGGTTTGATTTTGAATACAGTGTTACACGCAACAATCGGTAGATTACTCCTACTTAATTTGCGTACGTGCTGCGAAAAATACTTCAAACTAGTTGGAGGAAGATGTAGTACATAGGGCTTCAATTCCCCTTCCAAGTTTGATAGTAACAGGATTCTGATCTTAGGTTTACATGTGGAACCAATAGCGGAATGTTCACATAGGTTACACCTATCCGCTAGCGGCTGCTCTCCAACTGGCATGCCCTCAATAGAGGAGCATTCTGGAACCTCTTTTCCCTCGACCCATTTTGCACGGATATGCTGATGTGCGAAGATTACACCAGTGAGGGTATCTCCCAGATCAACTTCAGATTGATCTTCAACATTGTAAGAGGGTCCGCGATCAAGATAGAACACATGTTTCGAGTTTGTTCTATGCTCAACCCTTATCACCGGTATTTCAAACCTGGAGTGTTCGGTTGACATGCTCTCCATTTCGGAGTCCATATCCCAGCCTGCAACCGATAGAGCGGCTCTTACATCATCCGGTACAATAAGTGTGTTTTCCATCATCTAATTCCTTTCTGACATTTATGTCATATTCAATTCGTTTAGCAGATCATTTGCCCTTGAAGCAATCCTATCAGTCACCAATGGGTTTTGACTCTGACACAAGTCTGTATACTGGCAGAACACGCACGCGTGTGAATTGTTCTTGAAATACCACGGTTTCAGTAGTGACTTAAGGATATTGCTTACCTCTTTACGGAAGGCTCGCAGATCCTCAATTGACTTGCTTGTACGGATCAGTGGATAACTCATCTCCTGACCTTTTTCACCTTGAGGAGAATTCCTCTTCCTGATCTTGTGTGCAGGCAGATAATAGATTGAACTATAATCTGGTAAGATGTGGGGTTTTATCCACTCATCTACTCCAACTTTGAACTCACCCCACATTGCTGCGTAAGAATACAAATTCAGCTGGATGTCAGCAGCTACGGCATGAACATTCGGGCGAATAGCATTGCTCTTATAATCGAACAACTCAATCTTACCGTCCGGTAGCTCCCGAAGACCATCTATGGTTCCTGTGAAAGTTTCAGATAAGATGGTGACTCTGAATTCCACTTCTTGATACAGCATTCTTGACAATTTATTCTCTGGCCTCCTGCGATACCCATCAACGATCTCAGTAGCAGTAGCAGTAAACGCCTTGATATCTGTCTCTCTATCCTTTGTGAACCGAACAGGGATATGGCTTTCGTCACTACTATATTCATAATGAGCAAATGCCTTAGGATACATGTTTTCAACATCCATATCCCACTCTCCGTGGTGCAGCCAAAACATTAGCAAATGAAGCGCAGATCCGTTCAATGTTTTTGCAGATCGTGTCTTTGCCTCAATGCCTTTCAGATGCCTGTACTCAAAGAGTTTTGGACACAGGAGATAGTCCTTCAAACTTGACTGTCTCAGCTGAATCCGACTTCTTATTTCAGATTTGGTCATATTTCACTCACTTTCTTCCTTCGAAGACCTTCGATAGGATAGCGTATACCAGGTATAGTGAATTCTCAACGAGGGTCTTGATCTTTTCAAAGTTGCTCATTTTCCTGTTTTCCTTTCATTAATTTAAATGTGATTAAGCAACCACTCGGTAAGGTTCCATGAGTTGTTTGTGTACTGCCAGGTGACGTTCCATGATTGACTGTGGAGGAGAACTCTTCAGAGACTCCGTTACAGCGTTATAAAAGCTCCAAAGGTTCCTTTCTTCGAAGGCATCATGCGATGGGTCCAACCATTCCTTCTTCACGACTGGTATCATCCGTGGATTAATGATCCCTCGACCATAGATCAGACCGAGCATCCGATAGGCTTCGTCATCAGTCATGGGGATCTGTTTCATCACTTCAGCATCTGCTTTGATCTGATTGAATGCGGATCTTGATTTGTAGATGGCTGATAGTGCCAGACCATTGATATCATCCAGGACATTGGTTGTGTGTTTGCGAAGGACTGTCAGATCCCCACTCAAACATAAATTATCGCATACAAATACAGAACTGCCCGTAGCTATACCGATTGATAAACTGCGATCGTAGCTATTCCGGAATCCGATACTCAGTCCAAGAGCAGAGTCACCATTCTTGAATGTGTGCACACCAAACATCTTCTGTCCGTCTCTGGCCAATCCGAACTGTGTTGAATCGAGAGTAAACTCCGGCAACAGGTTCGCAGCCATAGAACTCAACATATTTGCCAGGTCATGGTGAGCCACCGGCTTGTAGCTCCTTGTTTCTTGCGGAAGCGGGATCATTGCCAACTGTTCTATAGTTGCAGGTTCGGCTCCTTTATGAAGCAGTAAAGTCATCTTTCACCTCTTTCATTTTGATTATTGAACAGGCGTTAAGACCAGCCTGTATACTTCTTATTCCATAAAAATCTGGAATAAGAATGGTACTGGTAAACCAATACCTACAAACGATGGAATCATAGGAGGCTTATGCATTACCTACAGATAGCTGATGATAAATACGGTAGCGATGAGCTTTCCAGTCTCGTTTCCAGTGGGCTCTCATTGCTGGGACTGGACAGCTACAGAACTATCAGGGTCAGCACGAAGAATAACAGAATCAGCATCGGCTTTAAAACCCTAGAAGATGCTAATACCACAAGAACGATAGCTGGCGTTCCACCACACCCCCGGAACAAGACATTTAGGAGTAGAGATGTAAGTCAGTTTGTACTGGCTCTCTTTAGTGTGGCAACAACCAGCACCAACAACGTGGCTTAATAAGGAGATTCAACCATGAATCAATTGTTAACAGAAGTAAGCGATAATGAAATCGCAGAAGAGTTTGTAAACCGTTTCCAACTCAAAGCAGGTGATATGATTAAGAACGCAACTTCAGCAGCTAATCATCTGAGAGCGTTTCTCTCAGACTATGCCAGGGACGTAGAACATTTCGTTGTGATCTTTCTTAACAATCAGAACAAAGTGATCACTACGGAAGTCGTTGCATCAGGTACGATCAATTCTTCTGCCGTATATCCCAGGCGAATTGCAATAAAGGTGCTTGAGAAGGAGGCTGCGAACGTCATCCTGGCACATAATCATCCAAGTGGTGAGACTATGCCAAGCAACTCTGATAGAGCAGTAACGAAGAAGCTTCAAACAGCTCTATCTGCTCTTGATATTGAGATACTAGATCACATAATCTTGGGACAGGATCATTATAGTTTCGCCGATGCGGATCTGTTATGAATGCCCAGTGGACACTGACATTCCAGAAGTTCATGAGCGAGGATGAAGTCAAGGCTCTTCGCAAGACTCTTGAAGCGGCTGTTATAATCGCTAAGTCCAAAGCTCATCAAGGAGCAGTGAGAGATCAATGTATAATCGAGTTGGCCTTAGGAACTGGATTGCGTGTCAGCGAGATCGCAGAACTGAAACTCGAAGACATTGATTTAAAGCGTGGCGGGAACACTTTGATCGTTCAGCACGGTAAGGGTGATCGGCTTAGACAAGTCAAGTTCAGCTCAAGTCTAAAAACACTCATCCAAGACTATCTGGATTACCGTACATCAGACAGTGATTATTTGTTCTCTTCAGAACGTCAAGATTACATGAGTTCAAACGGGATACAAAAGGTGTTTAAGAAGTGGGCAAAGAAGGCTGGATTACCAGCTCGTTATAGTATCCACTCATGTAGACACAGCTACGCAGTGAGATTACTTGCAGTATCAAAATCGCTTAGACTGGTGCAACAGCAACTCGGACACTCAAATCCTCAAACGACGACTGTATATGCGACGGTCTTAGATGAGGAAATAAACGAGGCTGTTGAAAAGCTCTAAGCATGCAGAAGAGGATCAACTCAGATCCTTTTCTTTAACCCATCATTAACTCGATATATTTCATAGTGGATTGGTTAGCATACCATTCATATCTTGGTGGAACTGGATAGATAACCACAGAAATGAACCCAATATTATGAAGTTTGAGCCCGAGTACAAGAATCCCCTCGCATCAAGGATAGCCGAATCAGCTTCCGGACTCGATTCCTATTTTGACAGCAAATATTCAGATGATCAACTCAACTCTGGCATGATAGTGACTCCAGCGGTTGTTGTTCTATCACTTCCAGATGATCAGGTGGACGATCTCTTGAGTATTAAGGGCCTTGTGAAGGAGGGATCCTCCGATGAGAAAGCAGCCCTACTGTTAAAGAGTCTACTTAGTGATACCGAAAAGTTGATTTCAGAGTATCGAGAGGAGAACTCATTATCTACTACTGGCTACATTCCTAAATATGAAAAACCCATCGATAAAATTGATGTAGTCAATTCATCGAAGCATTCAATAAAGGTAGCTGAGTTATTGAAAAGTCATATTCGAGACCCGAACTTGGCAGGAATTTTCAAGATAATCGTTCCTCCCGATTTTGTATGCTCATCTACTGATGAGTTTGGAAGATTACACGAGTTCATCAATTCATATCAATCAAACATTCAGACTCAAGTAAATCAGGAGATTCCAGAATATCTGTTCAAGCTCTCAGGTGACTTCTGGGAAATTCGGTATGAAGGTGAAATCATTCGGCTTAAGGATTCCAAGGGACTAAGATACATTCTTACTCTCCTAAAGAACCCAAACAAAGATATTCGATCAGACCAATTAGTAGCCATTGGTTTAAACTTATTAATGATGCAGAGCCAAGATGAATATAGTAGTCTTGGAGAAACCCAACAACATTCTAATCGAACTTTGCCTGATGTACATATCTCTGTATATCAAGATGCGCTTGCAAAACTTAAATCTGAGTTAGAAAACCTATCTCCAAGTAATCGAGGATACTTAGAAAAAATCCAACAGATCTCAGCTTTAGATAAAATGATTAGGAGTAGATTTGATAAATTCGGGCGAAGAAGGCCTGAAGACTCCGGAGAGAAAGCTCGACAAGCTGTTAGTAAAGTTATTGCGAGTGCTAAAAAGAAGATAAAGAAAGAGATGCCAGAATTTCATGGACATTTAAAACGATACCTCACTACTGGTTTCAAATGCGTCTACGACCCTCCACCAAGCGAGCTAAAAAGCTGGCATTATTAAGCAACAATTAGGATTCAATTCAACTTCATAACCCACCTCTTCTGGTGGGTTTTTTTTATTCCCAAAATTGTGACATGAAAAATCACAAGCGAGACACGGTTTCTCTCGCCTGCACTGTGTTCGCCCGAAAGCATGACGCTTTCTCGGGACGAGCGCAAACCCAAAGCGCAGGAGAGATCTCATGGAACTCTGTCAAACATGCCCCAAGAATGCTTCCAAAACTTGTCACCAGATTTGCCCAGCCATTAATGATTATCTAAAAGGAAAGAGAAACTACAAAACTACTTATGTAAATAAGGAAGTTGGGTACAACGAAGTTCACGCCAACCGAGTTTACCAGAGTCTAGAAGAGTATCTAGACAACAGCGGCTCCTTCACAGAAAAGTTTGGGAGCTTACTTCCAGCCATCAGACAGATCGTTAGCGATCATGGGACAGATCGTCAAAAGCAAATCTACTTCATGTGGGTTTCAGAGAAGATGTCATTCTCATACATCGCAGAACAGCTCCACATGAAAGTCCAGTCAGTTCATGAGGTGATTTATGGTCACCGTGGTCAAGGTGGTCTGGTTCGAAAGATCCGCAAGCATCTGGCGAAACTTGGAGAACTACCTGAAGCCAGTTTCATCTCCTGAATCCAAACCAATAACAATCCTCACTCATCTGTCATTCGGTGGGTGAGGTCAACCGAGAGGATGTCTCAATGTCAAAATCAATCTTCACTTCACCTCAATCTAACAAAAACAGCCTGAACATAATTAAGTCCCATATAGAGAAGTTTTTCCAAAGTCAAAAGCACGTCACCTCATATGAATTACAAAACGAAAGGGAAATTGTATGCAACACTGGAATCCTGTGCAACTCAATGCAACAACTAACCGCCGGTCTAGTAGAGACCTTTTTCTACTCAGTTATCTCATGTCCTACTGGGAGACACATGAAACTACCTGACAACAATTCTTCGAATAACCAGCCAAACAAAAGGAGATCAAAATGAAACTAACAACAAATCACACCATGAGCGACGGAGTCTCGGGTACAACCAAGAACCTAGCTAAAGGAGGAACCATCGTGGAACCTTTATTAGAAGATAAGCAGTCAATGACTCCTTATCAAAAGTTGATCAGAAGGTCTTATGGGATTTCAAAAATCTCAAATGCCTTGAATCTTCGCACTCTTCGGAACGACACGCGTGCACTTCAGGCTGAGTTAAACACTCAGGTTGAAACAATGAACGCGTCCTTAGAAGACATTGAGGATGACCTTGATCGTTTGGCTCAGAAGGGTGAGGTCAAATTGGTCAAAGAACAGATCAAGAATCTCGATACTGTTCTTGCCAAGGTCGAAACAAAAGTAGCTGAGCTGTTAAAGGCTTAGTGCTGCATAAGAGGGGCACTTCTTCGGAGGTGCCCTCCTCTTTTGAAATATAAATCATTTTAACAAAAAAGGACACACCATGTCACTACTCCAAATGATTATTCAAAATTTAATTGTAGTTTTTCTAATTTCTCACTTTGCGGAAAAAGATTCAAATCAAAATGAAAGTGAGCCTAATCCCCATCGGGATTAGGTCCTTTTTCTGGAATAAGAATGATAACAATAACAATGAGGACATTACTATGAGTTTCAACAAACCCACCCTTTCAGATCTGACCCTCTTTGATCATGAAGAAGCAGGGTTTAGTGCTGATCAAGTTATCGATTTATTCCCTAATACCGTTTCAACCCATTTTGAAGTAGCGAGTCAAAAAGAAGCAGAATTGCTCTATGGTTTAATCACTTATGATCCATTCCTGGTGCCTGAAAAAGTTTTGAATCCATTGTCGGATTTCCGTCCACGAAGGGAACAGTCAATTTCAGCCGGTAGGCTGGTAGATGAAGATGTTATGTTAGATAACACTCCTGATTACTTCTTACTTCATTTTCCAGAACAAACAGCAGAACTCTTACTATCACAATCAACCTCAAAATTATAAACCAACAAAGAATAGGATATTAATCATGGAACAGATGTACAGTCTAAAAACAGCAGCGACCCTGCTGGACGTATCCGTGAAAACGGTACGTCGGCTGATACATCAGTGCAATATCCCGACATACACTGTCGGATCCAGAATCCGGATCAAAAAATCAGACTTGGATAATATCATCATTAAAAATCTGTCCATAATGGACATCCAATTACCGGTATAAAGGAGGTAACATGACAAAGATAACAAGTATCAAGACCTCCAGGGGGTCTGGATATAAGATCGATTATTATGATACAAATGGTACTCGACGACGGATTAAAGTGTATACCGACCGTAAAACTGCTGAACGTATGGCAGCAGAAATAGAATTCAAAAAAACTCGTATTAAAAGTGGACTTGAAACTAGAGCAGTCGAAAATATCCTTCTCAGTGAAGCAATAAACTATACGAAGGAACACTCGCAAAATAAGCCAAAGACAATTGAACGTGAACAAATCGTGCTAAATGCATTTCTGTTCTTCCTGGGAGGAACAAGGGTCCGTCATATCACGACCCGAGATTTGACCAATTACTTTGATTATAGGTTGAAGGATTGCAAGCTCAGCCCACAAACTGTAGGTCTCGAGTTCAGAACCCTTCGTGCCTTCTTCAATGTGCTCATCACACATCAATTCATTGAGAAGCATCCAATGAGAGGTCTTAACCCACCACCAAAGCCACCCATAACCATCCGATTCCTAACTGTGGCTGAAATTAAAGAACTTCTTAAAGTAATTAAGGAGGCTGGAGATCAGGACTATTTAGACCTGGTGCAGGTATACTTGCATACAGGAACACGTCGTGAAGAGATTCTTGCAGACCGGTTTACTTGGGGCAACGTTGATTTTGAAGGTAAACGTCTCAAGATCGTTGGGAAAAAAGATAGGGTGAGGTTCGTGCCAATGGACGAGCTTGTATTCGAGATCTTGATCAGGCGGTCTAAAGACAAACAACTCCGAGTGCCTTTCCCTCTGACATATTCTTACACTTTAAAAAAGGTGAAAAAGTATTACGACAAAGCCAATATCCTGAATGCCAATATTCATACATTCCGTAGGACATTTGGATCACTGCTTGTCCAGAAGGGGGTAAGTATATTTACAGTTTCTAAGCTCCTTGGTCATAGTTCAGTCACTGTTACCGAGACTCACTATGCTCATCTTGTCGATGCTAACCTACGAGATGGGGTAGAGGTTCTTGGATCCATCTTGTAATTGCACCAATCGATATAACAATGAAGCGCCTGCATATGTGGGCGCTTTTTTTTTGCCTGGGCGTACCAACATGCATAGTCCCTATCCGTGACCCTCAAGGTCTATAACTTATTGTTTTCTATCCAATTGATATATCCAATCCACCTTTAAACTGTGCCCACTTTGTGCCCACTCTATGTCCCATAATGTCCCAATTTGTCCATATTGGATAGATTACTCATAACCCCCTTTAAAAAGAAAACGCCTCGTAACTTTAATAATTACAAGGCGTTTAGAGTGTGGGCCCACAGGGACTCGAACCCCGAACCGACGGATTATGAGTCCGGCGCTCTAACCAATTGAGCTATGGGCCCCTTTTTTAATTAAGAATTATAAATTACAAATTATGAATTTATAGGTCTCAAAAAGCCAAATAAAATAGTC
>Ga0209685_1000509_pt1 | contig 25607 bp, 33 predicted proteins | sample SaaInlV_DNA_120m_FD_184685 | JGI IMG/M metagenome (GOLD analysis project Ga0209685, IMG submission 184685) | Marine microbial communities from expanding oxygen minimum zones in the Saanich Inlet - SI075_LV_DNA_120m (SPAdes) (version 2) | ecosystem: Environmental > Aquatic > Marine > Unclassified... | reverse complement strand
CATGCTGCGGATGTTAGTCCGGTATGTCGGGGCGGCTAGCGTTGGCGGCTATGGAACTTTTGTTGGTGCGTCATGGTTTGCCGCTTCGGGTAGATAATTCGGCTTCTGGTTTGGAGGCTGACCCGGCATTGTCGGTGTTGGGGGAGCGTCAGGCGGAGGCTTTGGCCGACTGGTTGGTTGGTGGTCCGGCGGCAACTCCTATTGCGGCGGTTTATGCCAGTCCGAAGTTGCGGGCGCAGGGCACGGTGGCTCCGTTGGCGCAACGTTTGGGGTTAGAAGTGATCATTGAGCCGCGGGTTATTGAGTATGACGTGGGGGAAAATGAGTACATCCCTATTGAGGAGTTGAAGGGCACGCCGGCTTGGGCAGAGATGTTGGCGGCTGGTATTCCGGATCCGGAGGTTTTTCAGGCGCAGGTGGTGGCGGGCATGGAGGCGATTATTGCGGCTCATCCGGGTGGCCGTGTGGTGGTGGGTTGCCATGGTGGGGTGGTGGCGGCTTATTTGGCGCATTTGTTGGGGATTTCTGAGCCCATGTTTTTTGAGGCGCATTACACCTCGGTGAATCGGGTGATGGCTGCTTCGTCGGGTGAGCGCAGCGTGGTTTCTATGAACGAACTCGCGCACCTTCAGGTAGCTAAAGTCCCTCTCTCCGATTACCAAAAATAACCCAACGGTACTGGTCTTTCTTACCTGACCTGCTTACCTGGGGTCAGACCCTAGGGGGGTGGGGTTGAAGGGCGGGGAGGTTTTGGAAGTGGGCGAGGGCTTCGGGGTTGGCGAGTGCTTGGGCGTTGGTTACGGGCCGATTTTCGACCACGTTGCGTACGGCCAGTTCAACCAGTTTGCCTGACCTGGTGCGAGGCAAATCGGGTACGGAGATCACTATGGCTGGCACGTGGCGGGGGGAGGCTCCGGTGCGTACTGCTGTCCGAAGCCGTTGAATCAGGTCGTCGTCCAAGGCTGCCTGGTTGGCGGTGACCACAAAGAGAACTACCCGTACGTCGCCTTCCCATTGCTGGCCGATGACCAGGCTTTCGGTCACTTCGGTGAAGGCCTCTACGATGCGGTAGATCTCTGCGGTGCCCATGCGTACCCCGCCGGGGTTCAAGGTGGCGTCGGAGCGGCCGTGAATAATGAACCCGCCTTGAGGGGTTTGTTCGGCGAAGTCTCCCTGGTGCCAGTACCCCGGGAAACGGGCGAAATAGGTTTCGTGGTAACGCAGGTTTTCCGGGTCGTCCCAAAACCCCAGTGGCATGGTGGGAAACGGCGACCGGCAGACCAGTTCGCCTTGCTGTCCGGGGGCCACGCTGTGGCCTTCTTGGTCGACCACGGCCATGTCTTGGCCTAATACTGCTCCTTGGATTTGCCCAGCGAACACCGGGGCCGCGGGGTTGCCGCCGACCAGACAGCCGCAAAGGTCGGTGCCGCCCGAAATAGAGGCCACATGCAGGTCGGGTTTCCAGTCGGTATAAACGTGGCGGAACCCTTCGGCAGAAAGTGGGCTGCCGGTGGAGCAAACGGTGCGCAAAGATTCCAAACGGTGGGCAGTAATAGGCCGCAACTCGGCGCTGTTTACTGAGTCAATGAACTTGGCCGATACCCCGAGCAAGGTGATTTGGTGGGCGTCTACTAAGTCAAAAAGCCGTTGCCCGTCGGGGTAGAAAGGCGACCCGTCGTACAAAATTAAGGTCGCTTGGGCCGCTAACCCGGCGGCTAGCCAGTTCCACATCATCCACCCAGTGGTGGTGAAGTAAAAGACTCGGTCCAAGGGGCGCACATCGCAATGTAGTCGGTGCTCAACCAAGTGTTTTAACAAAAGGCCGCCCGCTCGGTGGATTATGCATTTGGGGGCGCCGGTGGTACCCGAGGAGTAGAGGATGTAGAGCGGGTGGTCGAAAGGTAGCGGGGTGAATGCCACTTCTTGGGCCGGGTGCGCTGCACAAAAATCGTCAAACGACAAGGCTTCTGCGGGAAGGTCACCTTGCGTGTCGGCCACCATCACTACCTGTCGCAGGCTGGGCAAGGCCGCTATTACTTGGCTTACTTTGTCGGTTACGTCGAAGCGTGTGCCTCCGTATTGGTAGCCGTTGGTGCAAAAAAGCACTTTTGGTTCAATCTGTCCAAATCGGTCAATTACCGCATCGGTGCCAAAGTCGGGCGAGACCGAAGAGAACACGGCGCCCAGTGAAGCGCAGGCCAACATGACGGCGTAGGCCTCAGGAATGTTGGGTAGCCAGGCCGCTACTCGGTCACCGGGTTTTACCCCGGCGGCCGCTAACCCTTGTTGCAACTGTGACACTAGGTGGTGGAGTTGCGCCCAGGTAAGGGTGCGGGTGGCGTTGTCTTCGCCGCAAAAAATAAGTGCGGGGTGGTGGTCGTTGCGTTGCAACAGGTTTTCAGCGTAGTTCAAGGTGGCGTCGGGAAAAAACGTGGTGGCCGCTAGATCTGACTCAACCTGAATCATTGCGGGCCCATCACCTCGGTGACCCATTATGCCAAAGTGGCTCCACACTAAGTCCCAGAAGTCTTCTTGGTGGTTAACGGACCATTGGTGAAGTTCGTCAAGCGGGCATCCAGCGGTATCAGCGAAGGCCGCCATTTGGGTGGCGTGAGCTTGGCTGGGCGAGGGTGCCCAAAGAGGTTGTTCCATTGGTGAGGAGCGTAGCCAAGGTAAAGGCCCTCCGGTAAGACACAATGGGTATATGGACGAGACAACTTCTTCAACAACCGGTGGCCGATGGTTTGAACAACTTCCGGTGGGCTTGGTAATCAAACACGACTTGTTGCGCACTATCACCGAAGCCGATAACGAAGATTTTTGCGCTATGACCCATAACCCACAGCCGCTGCATCTGGATGCCGAGTTTGCGGCGACCACGGTTTTTGGTCAGCGTTTGGTGAACAGTTTGTTGACGCTTGGTTTGGCGGTGGGGGTTAGCGTGGCCGACACCACGTTGGGTACCACGGTGGCCAACCTGGGTTTTGAAGAAACGGATTTTCCGGCGCCGGTGTTTTTGAATGACACCTTGTCTTTTGAAACAGAGGTCGCGGCGGCTCGGCTTTCTGCATCAAAGCCGGCCACGGGAATCGTTACTTTTGAGCATCGGGTACACAACCAGGATGGCGTGTTGGTGTGCCGGTGTCGAAGGAATGCTTTGATGCACCGAGATCCAAATCTTCTCACTGATTCTCAGTAAGGATTTTGGGTTAGGCTCTCTGGTTATGGGTCACCAGCATGCCACGGGCGAAGAACTTCATACCACGGTTGGTCGGCGTCTACGTGCGGCACAGATGCGTTATAGCCGGTCGCGTCATGCGGTGGTCGAGGTGCTAGCTGCTGCTGCTCGCCCGTTGACTTTGCCCGAAGTTTTGTCGGCGGGGCAACAACAAGATTTGGCACAAAGTTCGGCTTACCGCAACCTAAATGAACTCGCCGAAGCTGGTGTGGTGCGCCGAGTGACCGCAGGTGACGACCACACCCGGTTTGAACTTCACGAGTCGCTAACCGGGCATCATCATCATTTGGAATGCACGGCGTGTGGTCGCCTAGATGATTTTGAGGTGTCCGATGAGTTTGAGGCAGGCATCGAGGCACTGGTTGTTTCGGCTGCTCAAAGGGGTTTTGTAGTCAATGCTCACCGCTTCGATTTGTTGGGTCGTTGCGTGGCGTGTGCCCAATGATGGGCCGTAAACGCCCGGCTGCTCGGGTGGTGTTACTAAACCGGTCGAACGAGATTTTTTTGGTCAACGCCGAAGACCCTTTGGATCCTTTTAAGCCGTCGTGGTGGGAAATCCCCGGGGGTGGTATTGATCTGGGTGAAGATTCAGCGGTGGCGGCGGCCCGAGAACTTTGGGAAGAAACCGGTATCGAAGCCGAAATGGGCCCGGTGGTGTGGACCCAACAAGTGCAGTTCACTTTTGGCGGGTACTTTTTTGATAGCGATGAGAAAATTCATGTGGCGTGGTGCGATGGTGGGGAGTATCGGCCGCAACATTTAGAAGCCTTAGAGGCGGCGGCTTTTTTGGGTGCCCGCTGGTGGGGGGTCAACGAGTTGTTGGCCAGTGATGTGCCGGTGTTGCCTACTCGGTTAAGAGAGTTTTTGCCCGAGGTGGCCGCCAACAACTTGCCAAACCCGCCGTTAGATATTTCGCCCCACCCGGAGGCCGGTCGACTAGGGGGGTAGTGCTGGCTGCTGAGGCTTAAGCCAAGCTTTTCATGCCGTCCCAAGCTAAGCGGGTGGCGAGGGCGGCCATTTCTTCGGCGCTGCGGCGGCGACCTTCGTGCATCCAGTTGCGAATCAGTCCTTCGATAAGACCGTTGAGGCCCCAAGCCATGATGATGGCTTCTTCGTGGCCTACCTCACTTATAAGGGTGGCCATACGGGCGGCAAATTCTTCTTGCACTCGTTGGGCAACGTGGCGGAGTTCTTGGTCGTGGCCCAGGCTGGGTCCGTAAAGCACCGAAAAAGCGTCGGGCACGCCGTCAAAGAAGCGGAAGAAACCAAGGTAGCCGGCTTCAATTTTGCTTCGAGTGTCTTCTGCCCCGAGGTCAAGGCGGGTTTGGGTAATGGCATCGGCTAAACGGTCGGCGGTAATCCGCAACAGGTCGGAATACATTTCTCGTTTTGAGGCGAAGTGTTGGTAGAGCACCGGTTTGGTTACCCCGGCTTCGTTGGCCACGGCGTTCATGGAGGTTTCGTGGTAACCCTGCCGAGCAAAGACCCGTAGTGCGGAGTCTAAGAGTTGTTTGCGGCGTTCAGGGCCCGGCAAACGGGGTGCGGTTATTACTTCGGTCATGGCTTAACCCTAGTAAACACTGCCCCTTGGGCTGGTATCGGGGTTAGGCGGAGTCTTCTGCGTCGAGGTCGTCGGCGGCTTTGACGGCATGGTGGAGCACGATAGATGGAGCTAAAATTATTGACCCGCAGATCAGCAGCGCTAATAAAATGGTGGCCACAGCGTCGGTAAAGCGACCGATCATCCCGGCGGCGAAGAGAGCGAGCGCTACGCCGAAAGCCAGGTAACCAGAGCGTTGTCCGAGGCTAGCTAAGCGGCGCATCCGTTCTCGTTGTACCAGCACGGGGTCTTTAGCCGGGGTCTCCGATGAGTCACTCATGGTCGCCATCCTGCCTCAACAATGAAGTTCTCCAAACGTCGACCCATGCGTTCTATAGATAATTCGTTTTTGGCTACTTGTTGATTGTGGTCAAGCAGGGGGGCCAGCCCGCTGGGGTCGTCAAGGCGTTCGGCTATGGCATCGGTGTCTTGTGGCGCAAACCAGTGAAAGCCCAGGCCGCGTAGTTCGTCGGCTACCGGGTAGTGGCCGACGAATACGGGTTTGCGGTAGAGGGCGGCTTCTACCGGGGGGTTGCCGAAACCTTCCCAAGTGGATGGGAAGGCCACCAGGTCGGCGGCCGCATAAATGTCGGCTCGGTTGGCGGCCGGGGCGTGGATTACCGGGCATCGGGCGGCGGCCAATTCGGTAGCCAGTTGTGGCCCGTAACCGTCTTCGGCCGGACCCAATAGCCAGTAGGTGCCGCCTAAAGTGGTGGTTACTTTGAGGGCTTGAGTGATGTTTTTACGTTCTATAGCGCGCACCGGGTGGGCGACCAGCAGGGTGTGGTCGTCTACGCCTAGTCGGCGGCGTGTCGTCAAGCGGTTTCCGGTGGGCGGGTTGGGGTCAAAACCGTTGTAAATAGTTTCTGCGTAAATGCCTCGCTCGGCCATTTCTTTTTTGGTCAGGTCGTTGATGGTGACGTGGCGCCAGGCTGGGTCGTCGGCTGGGAGTTCGGTTAGGTGGGCAAAGCGTTTCCTTTGCCATGGCGGGTCGTGGTGATGTATTAACGCTGGTCGTCCGTTGAGCAAAGAAGCCACGGTTCGCGAAGCCGCCAAGTTGAGTGGGATGGAGAGCAGGTTTTCTACCACCACCAGGTCCTGGCCGGCGAGAGCGGATTCAAGTTGGTTGGGGTCGGGGGGTGCGGTGGCGTTGATGTTCAGCCCGGCCACTACGGTGGTTCTTCCGGGGGCATCCCACCCGGGTTCGAAGGCGCCTGCTACCCAAGACACGGTAAAGCCTTGTTTGGTCAGCATGCGGGCCCAGTTGCGGGCCACGACCGATACCCCGTCGGTGGGGCCGAAGCGAAAGGAGAGGAAGGTGCAGGTTGGCATGGGTCTAAGGCAAGAGGGTGCAGGGTTTGAGTCGGCGGTGGCTCAGATGATGAACAACCATTGGCAGCCTGAAGGTTATGCCGCTCCGAACGCTGTGGTCTATCCGTGGCAGTGGTTGTGGGATTCTTGTTTTCATGTGTTGATTTGGTTGTCTTTGAAAAACGTGGAGCGGGCGCAGGCTGAGTTGGCGCAGTTGTTTGGTCCGCAGTTGCCGTCGGGGTTTGTGCCGCACATCAACTATGTGCGCCAACCGGGTTTTCACCGAGAATTGTGGGGTAGTGATTTGGGTTCGTCGTTGACCCAACCGCCTATGTACGGCCATGCGGTAGCGGCGCTTTGCCGGGCCGAGCAGGCCCCGCCGGCGAGGGTTATAGAAGCGGCGGAAGCGGGTTTGTGGTTTTTGTTAAACGATCGCCGGCGTGATGCGGCGGGTCTTGTTTTGTTGGCTCATCCGTGGGAGTCGGGTGCTGATAACAGCCCGCGCTGGGATGATTTTTGCCCGGGAGGTTTTGCGGAAAACCAGTGGGTGGACGAAAAGAATCGTCTGGTGTCTACGGTGGAGCGAGGCCCGGATGGCGCTGCTTTGGCTAACCCGGAGTTTGTGGTGGGTTCGGTGGGGTTTAATGCGTTGGTGGCTTTCAATGCGCGAGAGATGGCCACAGTGACCGGCGATGAATCCATGGCTGAAGCGGCGAATCAGTTAGTAGCAGCGTTGGATCTCCGGTGGGTTGAGCCTTTGGCAACGTGGGTGGACACCGGGGCGGCGGTTGAGGGCTCAGGCCGGTGCCGTACTGCTGATGCGTTGTTGCCGTTGCTGGTAACCGAGGATGCATCTGTAGCGGCGCAAGCGTTAGCGCAGTTGGTGAATCCCATGGCTTTGGGCAGCGAGTTTGGCTTGTGTGGGGTGCATCGGGGTGAACCTGTCTTTGATCCGGCGGCTTATTGGCGAGGCCCGGTGTGGCCTCAGTTGGCTTACTTGTTGACGTTGGCTGCCTCTCGGTTTGATGCTTTGGTGGCTCAACGTTTGCAGGTTGCTACTCGACGGGGAGCACAATGTTCGGGTTTAGCCGAATATTGGCACCCAGATTCTGGCCAGGGGTTGGGGGCTATCCCGCAATCATGGGCAGGGCTTGCTCTCGTTGAGGTCGTTTAGCGTTGCGACCCGCGTGACGAGCCGATGAGTTCGCCGCCTTGGTCGAGATAGAGGTAGCAGTGCACGCCGCGAAATTGCGCTATTTCGTGTTCGAAGTTTGAGCGGTTGGGGGTGAGGTAGTCGAGTTCCAGTTCGGAGAGTTCGTAGATGAGCCCTACGAACCCTTCGAAGCTTTCGTAGCACTGGCTTATTGCGAAGGCCACTATTTCTTCGTCGCCAGGCCAGGGGCTGCCGGTGCGGGCCGGGTGTTGTACCAGTTTGTAAATTTCGAATTGGTGGGGGGCTTGGCAAGGCACCTTGGTGCTGAGTTCTATTTGCCGGTCTTCGGTGGCCCAGGAGTATTGGTTGAAGCAGTCGCCGGCGTTGAGGTCGTGCAGGTTGACCGGTTCGCCTACCCAGTCGGGGGCGTTTTCTTCGACCAAGGTGGGCCGGGTTTCTACCAGAGTGGTGGGTGCAGCGGTGTCGGTGGGGGCCAGGTCTTCGGTGTCTGAGCGGCCGCAAGCGCTGGCTAGCAGGGCAAAGACAATCAAGGGAAAAAGTGTTCTACGAAGGGCCACAAGGTCAGGGTAGACGGTAGATGCCGGTACCGTTACGGGGTGCCGGTAATTCAACTTTGTGATGTGGTGGCTCTGCTGGGCCGGTTTCCTGCTTTGGCGGGCGCCAGTTTGTCGGTAGAAGCCGGAGAAACGGTGTTGTTGCAGGGCCCTAATGGCGCTGGAAAGACCACGTTGTTGCGGTTGTGTGCGGGTTTGGTACGTCCCGAGTCGGGTCAGGCTCAAGTGCTGGGCCACGATTTAAGTGTGGATGGTCGGGCGGTGCGACGTCAGGTGGCCATGTTGGGTCACGCCACGGGGCTTTACGAAGATTTGTCGGTGGCCGAGAATGTGAGTTTTTGGGCGCAGGCGGCCGGGCTGGATAAGTCGCTGGCCGCTCAACGGGCGACCGGTGCCTTGGCCCGCATGGGTTTGGATGAACGTTTGTTGTCTTTGCCGGTTTCTCGTTTGTCGGCGGGGCAGCGTCGGCGTGCTTCGTTGGCTGCTTTGGCGGTGCGTCGACCTCAGTTGTGGCTGCTTGATGAACCGCATGCTGGGTTGGATCAAACGGGTCGCAATGTGGTTGATGAACTTATTTCGGATGCGGTGGCGGCGGGGGCCACGGTGCTGGTGGCTTCTCACGAACTGGATCGGGTGCGTTCTTTGAACCCTCGGGTGGTAACGGTGGCGGGCGGTTTGGTTGTTAAGGACACGGGAGGTCCGAAGTGAAATCTTTGTTGAGCGAAGCTTGGTTGGTGGCGAGTAAAGATTTGCGTATTGAGGCGCGTTCTCGGGTTTTGACCAATCAGGTGGCGCCTTTTGCTGTGCTGGTGTTGGTGCTTTTCGGGTTTGCGTTAGATGCTGATCAGCGCACTTTGCGTATGTTTGCGCCGGGGCTTTTTTGGGTAGCGGTGTTGTTGTGTTTGTTGTTGGCGGTGCAGCGTTCGTCGGCGGTGGAGTCCGCTGATGATGCGGCCACTGGGCTACGTATGGCTGGTTTAGCACCGGCTGCCGTGTTTTTAGGAAAATCGGCAGCCATTCTTGTGCAGTTGTTGGTACTGGAGTTATTGCTGACGGCGGGCATCATTGTGTTTTATGGTTCCTCGGTGAAGAACTTATTTTTGTGGCTAATTGCTGGGCTGGTGACGGCGTTGGCGGTGGCGGCTACCGGTACGCTCTATGGTGCGCTGGCCTCTGGGTTGGGGGTACGAGAAACGCTGTTGCCGATCTTGTTGCTTCCAGTTTTGGCTCCGGTGCTTATTGGTGCCACTCGGGCTTACGACGATGCTTTGGGTGCTGCTGCGGTAGATGGTTGGGCCTGGACGGGCTTGTTGGCCATGTTTGCTGTGGTGGCTTCAACGTTGGGTGCGTTGGCTTACGGCGCATTGGTTGAGGATTAAAAATATTATGACGAACCCCACTTCTTCTGTAGCGACCACCGGGTCTCCGGGTTCGCGCGCTTTAGGTTTGGCTACGTTGCTGGGTTTGGTCGGGTTGTTGGTGTTGGCTTTTGTGTTGACCGAACCTGATGTGCGTATTCACCCCAGCACGGGCCAGGAGATTGGCCAGTTTGATGCGGTCCGGCTTTTGTATTTGCATGTGCCCATGGCGGTTATTACTTATGTTGCTTATAGTTTGGCGGCTTTTGCGTCGGCGGGGTATTTGATTAAACGAACTCCTTGGTGGGATGTAACGGCTCATGCGGCGGCCGAGGTGGGCACAGTGTTTTGTTTCTTGGTGTTGGTTACGGGCTCTATTTGGGGCCGCCCGGTGTGGAACACCTGGTGGGAGTGGGGCGATGTGCGCTTAATGACCACGTTGATCTTATTTTTGATGTTTGTGGGCTACTTGGCTTTGCGTCGCACAGCGGCTGACCCGCGGGTGCAAGCTCGGCGGGCGGCGGTGGTGGCCTTGGTAGCTATTGTGGATTTGCCTTTGGTTAACCGTTCGGTGGAATGGTGGGAGAACCGCACCCTGCATCAGAAGTCCACGTTGGGTGAATTAAAAATTGAGGACCTCACTTTGTTTACGTTGATGATTGGGTTTTTAGTATTTTTGATGGTTTTTGCTTGGTTGTTGTTACACCGTTTTCGGGTGGGTTGGTTGACCTTGGCGGCTGGTGAGCATCAGGTGGCGGCCGCAATCAAGGAGCGTCGAGCGGAAGCCGATGGTTCAGAGGTGGCTTCCGCGGTGGGAGAAACTTCATGACGCATCTTGGTTATTTGCTGGGCGGTTGGGGAGTAGCGGCCGTGCTTTTGACGGTTTATGCCGTCTCGGTGGTACGTCGAGGCCGGGCGTTGAGTGTTTCGGTGCCTGAAGATCAGCGCCGGTGGTTGACTTCTCAGAACCCGACCGATGGCTGAGGACCTCACCCCGCAACCCAGTCGCCCGCCGCGCCTGCCGCGCCGCCGTGGGTCGGTAGCGATCATTGTTTTGGTTTTGGCGGCTTTGATAGCGGTGTTGGCCGTTACTTTGGGTGACGCCACGCTGGTTTTTTATGAAGTTGATGAAGCAGTAGAAGAACGCCCTGAGTTGTTGGCCAGCCGCTTTCGGGTGGTAGGTACGCCGTTGCCGGGTTTGGTCGAAACTCGCCTTGATGGTGAGGCGGCGGTGGTCTTTACTTTTTGTGCTTCGGGCGTGTTTGCCGATGTAGCCCATGTGGGTGACCCGGCTGAGTTGTTTCAGCCGGGGGTGCCGGTGGTGTTGCAGGGTTCCTGGCAAGCGGGGAGCCCGCCGGGTTTAGCTAGTTTGCCGGCGGCCGCTAACGATGGATGGTTTTTGCGCACTGATCACATGGTGGTCAAGCACGACAATGATTACCGCACTGACGAGGAACGCACCGCCGATATTGATGCTTGCGGGGTTACTGGGTGAATGCTTCGTTAGGGGCTTTGTTTGTTGCCTTGGGTTTAGCGGCTTCGCTTTTGGGGGTTTTTTCGCTGGTTCGGGGGTTGGCTACCGGCGATGAGCGGTTTTTGTGGCGGGTGCGTTGGTTTGTAGCAGCGGTGTTGGTGGCCGCCGTGGGCCAGTTTGCGGTTATGGAACGGGCGCTTATTACTCGAGATTTTACGGTGGCTTTTGTGGCCGAACATGGCAGTCACCGCACACCGGCCTTGTTTAATTTCGCTACTTTGTGGTCGGCCCTTGAGGGTTCCATTTTGTTGTGGGTACTGATTTTGGCGGGCTATGTGGGCATGGTTACTTGGCGTTTTCGCCAGCGCTTGAACGACAAAATGGTGGCTTGGGCGTTACTGGTTTTGCTGTTGGTGTGCGTGTTCTTTTTCTTGCTGCTGGCCGGCCCGGCGTTTCCTTTTGCCAAGTTCTCTCCATGGGCGGGCTATGACGGCCCGGGGCCTAACCCGTTGTTGCAGAACCATTTGTTGATGGCTTTTCACCCGCCAGTGCTTTATTTGGGCTATGTGGGTTTTACGGTGCCTTTTGCTTTTGCTTTGGCTTCGCTTATTACTGGCCGCCTGGGTGAGGGTTGGTTGTTAGAGACCCGCAGGTGGACGCTTATTGCGTGGGGTTGTTTAAGTGTGGGGATTTTGTTGGGGGCTTGGTGGTCTTATGAGGTGTTGGGTTGGGGTGGTTATTGGGCGTGGGATCCGGTTGAGAATGCTTCGTTGTTGCCTTGGCTAACCGGTACCGCTTATTTGCATTCGGTGATGGTGCAGGAGCGGCGGGGCATGTTGCGGGTGTGGAATCTTTCGTTGTTGTGTGCCACTTTTGCTTTGACTATTTTGGGCACTTTTCTTACCCGGTCGGGGGTTATTGAGTCGGTGCATACTTTTACCGAGTCGGGTATCGGCCCCATGTTTTTAGCTTTTTTTGCTTTGATTGTGGTGGTTACGGTGGGGCTTATTGCTTGGCGGGGTGACGTGTTGCGGGCCGAGGGGCGCATTGATGCGGTGGCCTCACGCACGGGGGCTTTTTTGGTCAACAACTTGTTGTTTGCTGGTTTTGCTTTTGTGGTGTTGTTGGGCACGTTGTATCCGTTGTTGGTGGAAGCCGCCAACGGGGACCGTATTTCGGTGGGCAACCCTTATTTCGAGCGCATGACTATGCCCATTGGTTTCATGCTGTTGTTTTTGATGGCTATGGCGCCGCTTTGCCGTGGGGCCGGGCGGGGGCCGAGGTGCTCTCTCGTCGTTTGTGGTGGCCGGCGGTTGGCGGGGTCATGGTCATGCTGGCTGGTGTGGGGTTGGGGTTGCGTGGTTGGGCGCCCACCTTGGCGGTTGGTTTGGCCGGGTTTGCTACCGGCGGGGCGTTGCGCCCGTTGATTTTGGCGGTGCGTTCTCGGGGTTGGCGAGGTTTGGTGGGCCGAGCGAGTGGCGGCATGGTGGTGCATGTGGGGGTGGCCATCGTGGCGGTGGCTTTGGCCATATCGTCGTCGTATGTGCGTCAAGCCGAGTTTAGTTTTGACGAACTCGGCCAAGAGGTTTCGTTTTCGGGTCACACGCTGATTTTTGGTGGCGTTGAGGTGCGGGAGTTGCCCGAGAAAACACAGACTTTGGTGCTTATAAATTTGGATGGGCAAACATTTACTCCGGCCATAAATGTGTTCCCTTTTGGCGGGCAGGCCATTGGCACGCCGACCACCCGGTCTACTTGGTGGGATGATGTCCAACTGTCGGTGTTGGTGGTTCCCGATGAGAGCGGCCAAGTTACGGTGGTACGGGCCACCGTGCAGCCTTTGGTGTGGTGGCTGTGGGTAGGGGGAGCGGTCATGGCGGCCGGTACTTTGCTGGCGGCCATTCCGGAGCGCCGCCGCAAAAAAGACGACGACGTTTTGGTAGAGGCAACGACATGAGGTCGGTGCGGGTCAAAGCACTGCTGGTGGGGTTGATGCTGTTGACGCTGGTGGGGGTGTTGGCCACGCGAGAGTCGGGCCCAGACCGCATGACCACTCATTTGGTTGGCCAAGGAGCGCCTCCCATTGAAGGCACTACAACTAGTGGCGAGGCTTGGCGGTTGGATTTACAACGCGGCCGTTGGGTGGTGGTCAACTTTTTTTCTACTACTTGTGTGCCTTGTGTGCGTGAACACCCTGAGTTGGTGGCTTTTGCCGAGGCCCATGCTGAGGCCGATGATGTGCGGGTGGTGACGGTGGCTTTTGCCGATTCGCCGGCCGCCGTAGAAGAGTTTTTTCGCAGTAACGGCGGGGATTGGCCGGTCTTAGTCACCGACACGGGGCGTATTGCGGTGGACTGGGGCGTGGTAGCGGTGCCGGAGTCTTACCTGGTGTCGTCGGCCGGGTTTGTGGCTGCCAAAATTATTGGCGGTGTGGTGCAGGCTGACTTGGAAGCCATGTTGGTGGAGGCCCGAGGATCATGAATCGTTTTCGCTGGCTGGCTTTAGTGGTTTTGGTTTTGGGGGCTTTGGTGGTTTCTGAGGTGGCGACCCAACCGGTGTTGACCAATGCTGATCGGGCCCACCAGTTGGCTGAAAATTTTGCTTGCCCGGTTTGTTCTGGCCAGTCGGTGGCTGAGTCTGATGTGCCTATTGCTCGAGCGATCCGTACCGAAATTGCCCGCATGGTCGATGAGGGTGCTACCGATGCCATGGTGCGCACCGAGTTGGTGGAGCGTTTTGGTCAAGACATTGATTACACCCCGCAGGGTTCGGGTTTAACTGGGCTGGTGTGGGTGTTGCCGGTGGTGTTGGCGGTGGCGGCGGTTACTGGTTTGGTTTTGGCGTTACGGCGTTGGTCGGGGGCCAGCACTGGGCGTGCGTCGGCTAAAAAGTCTTCTCGCCCGATGGTTTTGTTAGGTATTGCGGTGTTGGCGGTGGGGGCAGGTTTGTTGGTGGCGCAAACTTCAGGCAGTCGGGGGGCCGGTGAAACCGGTTCGGGGGAGATTCGCTCTTCGACCCGCACCTTGTTGGCTCAAGCGGGGGTGGCTGCTCCTCAGGAGGCCATAACGCTCTATACCGAGGTGCTTGAACTTCAGCCTTCTAACGTGGAGGCGTTGACTTACCGCGCTTGGGCGTTGTGGCGTTCGGGCGGCCAACTCTTGGCTCGGGTAGACATTAGCGATGCGGTGACCCTGGACCCGGCGTACCCCGATGCCCGAGTTTTTCGGGCTTCGATGTTGTTTGCCGACGAAGAGGCGGCTGCTGCGGCCCAAGATTTGTTGGTTTTAGACACGTTGGCGGCGCCTCCCATTGTGGGCGATTTGTTGGCGGCCAGCCATTTGCGTGAGCGTATTGCTTCGTCGTTGGCGGCTCAAGGCGATTTGTTGATGGCGTTAACGTTGTTGGATTCCGGCATAGAGGTGACTGCTCAGCCGGCGCCTTTGTTGGCGGAGCGTGGATGGCTGCTGGCCGTTACCTTCGAACCAGATTTGTTGGGTTTAGCAGTCGAAGCACTCGATGAGGCTTTGGTCTTAGAGTCAGCGCACCCCAATGCCTTGGCTTATCGGGCCTTGGTGCGCAGCGTGTTGTTAGAAGACGCCGAGGGAGCGGCGGCCGATGCGGCGGCTTTTGCCGCGTTGGCTGACCCGCCGGCTGCTTTGGTAGAACTGCTTACCGCGGAGGGTTTGCTGGGCTAAAAAATTAAGTCAGCGGCGGTGGCTGAGTAATGGGCGCTGGCAATTTGCTTTTGATCAAGCTCAAGTGCCCAGAGGGATGCTTTGGCGCAGCCTCTACCACCGGTTAGTTCCACGCCGTCCATGGTGAGGTCTCGGAGTATTTCGGGGATGACATCGCCGTGGCTACAGAGCGCCACATGGCCGGGTTCTGGGTTGCGGGCCAGGTTTTTTACCAGGGCGGTGGCGGCGGCGTGGGCGCCTTCAAACAGGTCGGGTTCTACGGTGACCGCCAACCCGAGTTGATTGGCTAGTTGGCCTACCGTTTCTTGGCAACGTACGGCTCGGCTAGAAAGCACTTGGGTTATGGGCTGGCCACCTAGTGCCTCTGCTAAATCGGCGGCCTGTTGCTGGCCGCGGTCATCTAAGGGGCGGTCAACGTCGTCGCCGTCCCAGCGGTAAGGGTCGCCGGCTGAGGCGTGGCGTATCAGGTAGATCATGGGCGTAACGCCCGGAGTTCGGCCAGCACCTGAGATACGGCTTCCAAAACGTCCTCAACATCGTCGTCGGTGGTGGTCCACCCCACCGAAAGGCGCAGCGACCGGTGGGCATCGACCCCCATGGCTTCAAGCACCGGCGAGGGCTCGAGCCCTTCGGAGGCACAAGCGCTTCCCGAGTGGGCGGCAATACCTAAGCGGTCTAAGCCCAGTAACACCGCTTGAGGTTCAACGCCGTCAATGCCTAAACAAACCAGATGCGGCAACCGATAGTTGGGGTGGCCGTAAAGGGTGACCCCGTCAAGCGCCGATAATCCGGTAGCGAGCCGAATCGTTTGTTGGCGAGCCAGGGTTTCTTCGCTGGCCAGAACTTCGGGGGTCAAGGCGGCACAGACGGCTCCAAAACCGGCGATGGCCGGGGTGTTTTCTAACCCAGCACGGCGAGCCCGTTCTTGCTCGCCGCCCAACAAAAGGGGAGCCAAGCGCAAGCCTCGGCGAATAAGCAAAGCGCCGACACCTACTGGGCCGCCAAACTTGTGGGCGCTCACCGAAACCAGGTCGGCCCCGAGGTCGGCAAAGTTCAGCGCCATATGCCCTCCGGCTTGGGCGGCATCAACATGCAATAACACCTCGTGGTCACGGCAAGCCGCTCCCACCGGGGCCAAGTCTTGAAGGGTGGCTACTTCGTGGTTGCCTTGTTGCAGGTGCACAATGGCTGGCTGTTGGCTGAGCGTGGCCAACAGTTGGTCGAGGTCTACTCGACCGGTTTGATCAACAGAAATTGACTGCACCGGCCCGTGACGTTGGGCATTGAGCCGTACTGCTGAATGCTCCATCGCCGAGAGCACGCTGGGTGACCCCGGGTTACGTTGGGCGGCACCAAAGCAAGCCACGGCGATAGATTCCGTGGCCCCTGAAGTAAAAACCACTTCTCGGCTACGTGCTCCAAAAAAGTCAGCCACCTGCTGGCGCGCTACCTCCACGGCGTGACGAGCCGACATGCCTTCGCTATGAATGCGCCCAGGGTCGCCGGTTAAATCTAGGGCTTTATCAATGGCCGTTCGCCCAACGGGGCGCAGCGGCGATGACGAAGCGTGATCAAAATACCGGCGATTCATTTTGGGTCGCCGTCAAGCGGTGATGTCGGTGACACACACCGCATCACCCATGGGCAGCGACGAAGACTGGTCGGGAGAGGTCTCGCCGTAAAGGGCAATCAGCATGCCTTTAACCAAGCCGCGGTCCACCGCGCAAATGACCGGGTGCTCAATGGCCGCGCCGCCAAAGGGGCAATGCTCAGCCACGATGCGCAAACCAGATGAGGTGTTCGAATGCTCGGCTCGTGCGGCGAAACCATGGGCGGTTAACGCATCGGCCACCATTTGCATGGAGGACTGAAAAGAGTGCTGTACCTCGTCGGGGCTGATGGCCTCGGCCATGGCTTGGCCGACTTCTCGCCCTACTTCTTCGGCCATTTTTTCCGCTTGGTCGTTGGGCAATAAAGCCAAGGCCCGGCCAAGCAAACTGACCAGCACAGAGTCTTGACGGATGGGGAGTTCCAGCGGGCTGTCGGGGTTGGTTACCCGGTAGTGCTTTGAGGGGCGGCCGGCGCGGGCTCCCTCTGTGCGTTCAATGACTACTTCGAGGTAGCCGCCGCCCGCCAGTTTGTCTAAATGGTGGCGAGCCACGTTGGGGTGCAAGCCAAATTCTTGAGCAGCAGTGCTGGCGGTAACCCCTTGGTCGTTTCCGCGAGCCAGCAAGTAGATGTCGCGACGCGTGGGATCCCCGAAGGCGCTGGTTATCGCCGTAACAGCCGAGGCGAACTCGGTCGGCGTGAGGGGTGACCCATCCACAATGACAGCCTAGCCATCTAGATCCCGCCGCTTACGAAAACACGAACGACCAGTAATCTTTGTTTTTTTAAGGGGGACGGTGAGAGAGAGGTAGACTCCGCCAAGATGAACGACCAGCAGGATAAATCAGGACCAGCCGGCATTTCGGTGCAAGCCGAAAGCCAAGCACCGCCCGCCTCGGGGGTGCCTTTTGGGCGGCCCGGAAACAACACTCGGGTGCTACTTATTGCCTCCGGTAAAGGCGGGGTAGGCAAATCTTCAATAACCGCCAACCTGGCGGTTGCTTTAGCCCACCGAGGAAAAGACGTCGCCGTGGTAGACGCCGACGTGTGGGGGTTCTCTATCCCGCGCATGTTGGGCATCGCTGAACCGCCTACCGTGATCGACGACATGTTGATCCCGCCCGAAGCCCACGGGGTGCGCTGTATCTCCATGGGGTTTTTCGCCGACGAAGACCAGCCAGTGGTGTGGCGAGGCCCCATGTTGCACAAAGCGTTAGAACAGTTTTTGACCGACGTTTCTTGGGGCGAACCAGACTACCTGCTGGTTGATTTACCTCCCGGCACTGGTGACATTTCGATTTCTTTGGCCGGGTTTTTGCCCACCGCCGAAATGTTGGTGGTTACCACCCCACAAGCCGTTGCGCAAAAAGTAGCGCAACGAGCGGCCTACATGGCCGCGAAAATGAACATTGCCGTCACCGGGGTTATTGAAAACATGTCGTGGTTTATGGGCGACGACGGCACCCGCTACGAGCTCTTTGGGGCAGGTGGCGGGCAAGCTTTGGCCACGCAACTCGAAGTACCTCTGGTCGGTCAAGTACCGTTGCTGCCTGTCTTACGGGTAGGGGCCGACACCGGAAACCCTGTTGCGGTTGATCAAACCAGTGAAGCCGGAACAGTATTTGCCGCTATGGCCCGGATCGTAGATGAAGATCTCAAACCCACCAAACGCTCCCACCCAGAACTCAATCTGGTGGACTAAGTTCATCAATAATCCGCAGCAACGCTGAAGAATCTAAGAGAAAGAAAAATCATGGACGTACGTATAGGGGTTTCGAATACTCCCAAAGAGATCACTTTGGAAATGCCAGAAGGCACCGATCACGAAGCCTTGCAAGCCGAAATTGAGGCGGCGCTCACCGGTGAGTCTGCCATGTTGTGGCTGACTGATGCCAAAGGCCGCCGGGTAGGGGTACCTACTGACAAGGTGGCGTACGTTGACTTGGGCAGCGAAGAGTTGGCGAGCCCGATGGGTTTTAATTAACCGAAATAACGGTCAACGGGCTGGTTGTTCTAGGCTTTTACTATGGCTACGTTGAGCGAACTTTGTCGTGAACACACGGCAATGGGTGAAGCAGAGATAGAGCATCTGCAAAACCTCACCAGTTTGTGGGGGTTGCTGGCCGACTTGTCGTTTGCTGACCTTTTACTTTACGCCCCCAAGGCTGGGGAGGCGCAAGCTGATTTGGTGCTGTTGGGGCACATGCGCCCCACCACTGGTATGACCTTGTATCGCGCTGACTTGGTGGGGCAAACGTTTTCTTCGGATCGCCGCCCGGTGGTAGATGAGTGTTTGGCTAGCGGGGTGATAACCGAAGGTCTGGTGCAAATCGGTGCTGACCGTGAGGTTTCTATTCGGGCGGTGCCGGTGCGGGTAGATGGCCAGGTGGTGGCGGTGCTGGCGCGGGAGCGTTTGTTTAGCGAGGACCGTCCGGCCACGGTGCAAGAACGTACTTATCGTCGAGTATTTCGCCGCTTTGTTGACATGATTGATCGCGGCGATTTTCCTTATCAAGAAGAAGAGCGCTTGCGCCACCGCACGCCCCGGGTAGGGGACGGCTTGTTGTTGGTGGATGCTGAGGGGCATATTGAGTTTGCTTCTCCTAATGCGGTGTCGGCGTTGCATCGTTTGGGTATGCGCCGGGCGGCGGTGGGTTCGCGTTTAGAAGACACCGGCTTAGAGGCCACAATGTTGCGCCAGGCATTTGCCCGACGGGCGGCCGTTATCAGCGAACTAGATGAGGGTCGTGAGGTGGCTTTGGTATCACATTGCCTTCCTTTGCTTGATGGTCGCACCGCTACGGGAGCCATTGTGTTGGTGCGTGATGTGACTGATTTGCGTCGCCGGGATCGCCAGTTGGTATCTAAAGACACCACTATTCGTGAGATCCATCACCGGGTAAAAAATAATTTACAAACTATTTCGTCGTTGCTGCGTTTGCAGGGTCGTCGTTTGAAGTCCGTGGAGGCTCGGGCGGCTTTAGAGGAGTCGGTGCGCCGGGTGGCCGCTATTGCGGTGGTGCACGAAACGTTGGCCCAAAGTCCGGATGATGATGTGGCGTTTACTGATTTGGTACGGCCTTTGGTTCGTGTCGTGGAGGAAAGCGTTTCTTCGCCGGAGCGGCCGTTGTCGTTTACGGTGGAAGGAGAGGCGGGGGTGTTGCCGTCGCAGATGACTACTACTTTGGCGGTGGTGCTGACCGAGTTGTTGCAAAATGCGGTGGATCATGCTTACCGCGGGGCGACGGTTCCAGAAAGTGGCGAACCGGGTCGGGTGCATATTGTGTTGGACCGGCGTACCGACATGTTGTTGGTGCGGGTCACCGATGATGGGGTGGGTTTGCCTGAGGGGTTCGACCTGGCGGAGTCTGATGGTTTGGGTCTCACCATTGTGCGTACTTTTGTAGAAAGCCAGTTGGGGGGCACCATTACGTTGTCGCCGGTGAAAAAAGGTACGGGTACGGTGGCCGAGGTGCGTATCCCGAGCAGCCGTTTGTCGGGGCCGTGGGACGATGCACAGGAGCCGGTTGCTTAGCCATCGGCTAGGTTCTCTTTAGATTCTTATGACCGACACTTCTTTAAACGCTCCTTCTCGTCGGCCTTTGGTGATTGCTCACCGGGGGGCCTCGGTTGACCATCTTGAAAACACGGTGGAGGCCTTCGCTGGGGCGCGTCAGCAGGGCGCCGATTGGGTGGAGTTGGATGTGCGGCGTTCGGCCGACGGCGTGCTGGTGGTGCATCACGATGCTCACTTAACTGATGGCCAACTCATCCGAGACTTGACTGCTGAGGAGTTGCCCGAGCACATTCCGAGTTTGGCTGAGGCCTTCGAAACGGTAGACGGTCTGGGGGTCAATATTGAAATTAAGAGCCTGCCGGGAGAACCAGATCACGAAGACATGGCGATGGTGTGTGAGGCGGTAGTGGGTTTAGCAACGGCTTACCGACCGCCGGAGTTGGTGAGGGTGTCGTCGTTTAATATTCGCGCTGTTGACCATATTCGTGAAACGGACCCCAATTTGCCGACGGGTTGGTTGACGGTGGAACGCATCGGGTCACATTTGATTTTGGACCGCACGGTGGACCATGGGCATGGGGCGATCCATCCGTGGGATGAACTGGTGGACGAATCTTTGGTGGATGGTGCACATAACCGGGGCTTAAAGGTTTTGGTGTGGACGGTCGACGACGAGGAACGTATTGCTGAGTTGGCCTCTTGGGGTGTGGACGGCATCATCACTAATCTGCCGGGCGTGGCTCGCCGGGTCTTAGACGCCTTGGCTTGATTTTCGGCTGCGGGCAAGCCCCGGCCTGGTGTTCGTTTGCTAAACCGTTCGGCTGTTGCCGAGGGGGATGACTAGGTCCAGTACGTCGGGTTCGTGGCGCAGATGGAATTCTTCGGCTTGGCCCAGATAGTCGCCGTCGACTTGCCAGGGCACGGGGTGGTAGGCGGTGATGGTGGCTTGGGTGACGTCGGTGTGGTGGTCTATGAACCCACTGTCGGCTACTTGGCCGCGGCCGAAACCTAGGGCGTTGGCAAATACTGGGCCGAGTCGGGTGGGGGACAGGGAGCGGAAGGTGACCACGGCTAGCGGGGTGTCGAGGGTGGTTTGGGGGGCGAAGGAGATGCCGCGGGTGCCGAGGTAGGTGTAGGGGTCGGTGTTGAGGCATACGGTGAACATGCCATCCACGCTGGGTTTTTCTTCTGGTTGATGGCCATCTTTTTTCTGGTCAATGGTGACTTTGAACCCGGGGCGTCGGTGGTCGTAGTGGCGGAACCAGGTGTTGAGGGTGGCGGCTACAAACAATGGGTGCCCGGCGAAGCGCTTGAGAAGCCCGCCGCGTCGTTCTACTTGTTCGACGACGGCGGCGTCGAATCCGATACCGGCGTTAAAGAGGAAGTAGCGGTCGTTGATGTTGCCGAGGCCGATGCGTTTGGTGGATCCGGCGTCAATGGCGTCGAGGAGGGCGCCGGTGGCTTCGACGGGGTCGTCGGGCAGGCCGATGGTGCGGGCAAATACGTTGGTGGATCCTCCGGGGAGTGCGGCGAGGGCGGTTACGCTTCCGGCGAGGCCGTTGGCTGCTTCGTTGAGGGTGCCGTCGCCACCGAGGACTACCACCATGTCAAAGCCGTCGTTGGCGGCGCTTTGTGCCAGCCGGGTGGCGTGCCCACGCCGGCTGGTGGCGGCTACTTCGAGTCGGTGATCGGCCGATAATGCTTTTTGAATAACAATGCGCGTTCGTGCCGTTACCGACGACGCCGAAGGGTTCACCACAAGAAGCAATTTCATAACCCCCAAAGACTACCTCACCCCAAAGTCCGTGACGTGGGGCAGACCCCACGTCACGAAGTAGGGCGAGGGTTGGGGTGACGGATGACCGGGGGAGAAAAAGTGGGCTGAATTTGTTGGGAAAGGGTTAAGGGAAGGCAGAATACGAACCATGAACATAGTCGTATGTGTAAAACAGATTCCCGACCCAGCTGACCCTGGTGTTCTGGACCCCGAAACAAAAACCCTCAAGCGTGATGTCAAACTCATCCTGGACGAATCAGATTCGTACGGAGTAGAGATGGCCCTACAGCTCCTCGACGGATCCGACGAAGGCGAAGTGCGCTTGGTCTCCATGGCTCCCAACAACGAGGTCGGTGGTTTACGCACCGCTCTGGCCATGGGTGCGGCAAGCGCCGTGTTGGTAAGCGACGAAGCCCTAGCTGGCTCCGACTCATTGTCTACTGCCAAAGTGCTGGTCGAAGCCATCAAACGCAGCGAACCGACTTTGATTTTGACCGCTACAGAATCCAGCGACGGCTACACCGGTACCGTCCCTGTGCAAATTGCTGAGCTGCTTGACCTGCCTTCGGTTACTTTCGCCAAAGAGATCACCATAAACGGCGACACGGTAACGGTAAAACGTCAAACCGAAGATGGCTACGACGAAGTTGAATGCCCACTGCCTTGCGTAGTGTCGGTAACTGCTGGTGTAGTTGAACCCCGCTACCCGTCTTTCAAAGGCATTATGGCCGCCAAAAACAAGCCAGTCGAAGAACTTGACTTGGCTGGTTTAGGGATTGACGCCAGCACTGTTGGTTGGGCTGGTGCTCGCCAAGAAATTACTGAGGTGACCGAGGCTGCGGCCCGGGAAGCCGGAGAAATTATTGTCGACGAAGGTGACGCTCACGAACGCATTGTGGCGTTCCTGGACGACCTCAAAGTTCTTTAGGAGATCATCATGGGAATTTCAACTATCTGGATTTACGGCGAAGCCGCCAACGGGTCTGCTTCGAGCTCCACCCTTGAGTTACTGACCAAGGCCCGTGAGTTGGCCGACACCGTAGAGGTAATCGTTCACGGCGATGCTGCCGCTTTAGCGACTGAACTTGGTGCTCATGGAGCAACCAGTGTGCAATCGATCGGCGACCTGACCGGCGGCTTAGCCGGTCCACAAATCGCTTCGGCGATTGCCGGAGCAATCGCTGCCGGCACCGGCCCTGACGTCGTGTTGTGCGCCACCACCTACGACGGACGTGATATAGCCGGTCGTTTGTCGGCTAAACTTGATGCTCCGGTTATCACCAACGTGGTTGACTTGGTTGCTGACGGTGACCGTTTGTTGGGTGTCGAACCAGTGTTTGGTGGCGTAGTAAACGTAACCACCGGCTTTACCAGTGACAGCACCGCAATTTTCTTGGTACGTCCCAAGTCGTTCGAAGCATCCTCTACCGGTAGCGCAGCGGCCGCCGTGGGCTCTTTGGCCGCCGGCAACACCGGCAACACCGGCACTTCGCTGGTTAAAGACCGTTTCGTAGAAGAAACCAGCGGCCCCAAACTTGACGAAGCAGCGGTTGTTGTTTCGGGCGGGCGTGGCCTGGGCGAAGCCGAAAAATACGAGATGATCGAAAGTCTGGCCAAACTTCTCAAAGGCGCCCCCGGCGCTTCTCGAGCAGTGGTGGACTCCGGTTGGGTTCCTTACTCCTACCAGGTCGGCCAAACCGGCAAGGTTGTAAAACCAACCGTTTATTTGGCTTGTGGTATTTCTGGTGCCACTCAGCATTTGGTTGGGATGAAAGGCAGTGCCAACATCATCGCCATCAACAAAGACGAAGAGGCACCCATTTTTGGGGTAGCGGATCTCGGCATTGTGGGCGATGTGCACAAGGTGTTGCCCAAACTGATTGAAGCACTCGAAGCCCGAGGCTAATCTCGCAGGTCGTGAGCGGCCAAAGCCCAAGCCAAACCATGGCTGGGGTCTTCGATTACCAAGTTGAGTTGCCAACCAGCTGTTTGCTGAGCGGTCTTCCATGTGCCCCAACGGAGTTCTTCTAAAGCCGTCCCTAATTCTTCTGGTTCGGGTGGCCAAGGGTCTTCGTCCTCGTTGAGCCCGGTAAGCGCTGCGGCGCACCACCAGGTGTCGAAACGTCCCCGAGCGCAACCAGGGCGCCGACCGTGGGCCCCTCCAGAGGCGGCAGCCCACGACATGGCTCTCCACGCTTGGGCTGCGGTGAGCCAAGAGAGTTGCACTTGGTCAAGGTCTAAGGCGGCGAGCGCCTCAGCGGCCGTGCCAGCGACGGCTACTGCTTTTGAGGTGCCGTTGGAATGGTCGGTCCAGGTGCGCACCAGGTCGCGTAGAGCCTCCGTTGCCGAGTCGCTGCTTGCGGTACCCGATCCCGGCAAGGCCACTGTCTCAAACGCTCCGAAACTGGGCGCAGGGTCGTCAATGTCGTAGGCCTTGATGGTGGGTCCTTCGGTGGCTGGTTCCCACGAAGCGAGCGTGAGAGTAAGCCCTAATGGGTCGCCCGGGAGGTCAACTCCGGTGAGGTCCTGGCCACGGGCGATGCACTCATGAGCAACAAGGGCCCGCACAGAGCCGGCGGGCAAATGAGAGTCCAGTTCTGTCCAAAAGTTTTCTGATGCTGCCACTTCGGCTAGTGAAGCTATGCCGAAGCGTTGCTGGTCACGCAGTACGGCTCGAGCCGCAAACTCGGCGGGCCCTTGCTTGGCCAAGCGATGTTCGGCGTGGTCGGCGGCGGGCCAGAGTTGGTGGCCACGTTCGGTGGCCGTGCGGGCTCGTTGGGCCAGCGATTCCAACACTTCCCATTGGGCTTGGTCGCAGGTGTCGTCTATGAGGCGCAGCAAACCGTCGAGGTCGCCGCTGTTGAGGAGGTCGTCTAAGTGCTGTTTTGATGGGTCGGTCATAGCAGCGGCCAGGGTACGGAACGCCCACCGGTGTCGTGGGGAAGGCACCCGTTGGTAGCGAGGGCTCGTGACCGGGTGATCAAAGCATCAGTTTCGAATGGGTCAAGTAAAGCGGCGAGCGCTGGTGAAGGCCCGTCACTCACCAGGCGCCATAGGTCGTTTAGGAGTTCTTCGCTGAGTGGTTGGCCGGCCCAATCCCATATGACGGTGCGTACTTTGAATTGTTGATGGAAACTTAAGGCATTGTCAATAGCCCAGATTTTTTCGTCGTCGCCGGCTAGGACATGCCCGCCTTTGCGGTCGGTGTTGTTGGACACGAGGTCAAAAGCGGCGAGTCGTTGTAGGGCGGGGTGGTGGGCGGGGTTTTCTCGCAGGGTAAAAAAGTGCTGTGCGTAGTCGCAGGGAATATAAAGCTGCACTGAGCCTTCGCCGTGTGGCCCGTCACGTAAAACGGTGGGAGGGATCAACCCCCAACCCAACTGTTTGGTGAGTTCCCATGCAGCAACCTCGCGCCGGTAGATGCCGAGGGGAAAGTCGTGAAGGGGGCGTTCGCCTTGGGCGGGTTTGTACACCCCTTGAATAAAAAGGTCGCCGTAAGAAATATCTACTAGGCAGGTGGCGTTTGACGACCAAGGCATTTGCCCTAACACGGTGAGGTCGCCGTGGGTGAGGGCGTTGAGAGCCCGGTCATCTTCTAAAGGCGGCCGAGGTCGAAACGGGCTTTCTGGTTCTGTGGGGTAACTGGTTTGCTCAGTTGACACAGGGGCACCAACCGTCGTTGGTGGCTTCTAACGGTTCGTGGCAAAGGGGGCAGGGAGGTCGGCCTTCAGTGACTAATTTCCGTGCCTGTTCAACAAATGCTGCGACTTGGTGGCGGCTTAGGGGAAAGCGTGCTTGGGCGGGTTCGGTGTCTTCGTCTCGTATGAGTTCTTCGACAAAAAGTACGAGCCGGTCGGTGCTTTGCTGGTAGGTGACGCCCAGGCTGCCGATGACCCAAGCGGGTTCGCCGGGTTCGGTAAACGAAGCAGCAAGGCTCGTGGGGTCGGTTTTGGGTTGTTCGACGGGGGGCAGGTCGTCGAGCATGCGGTGTAAGAATTCGGCGAGTCCGGCCACTTGTTGCTTTTCCAGTTTGAGCGAAACGAGGTCGCCTGCTCGTTGGGCTTGAAGGTAAAAAACTCGTCTCCCTGAGGGCCCGGTGGTGCCGGTGGCGAAGACGTCGGTGTCGTCCCAGTTTATTTCTGGCCGGTTCATGAGAGGTTTAACCCGGTGAGCGGCCCGGAGTTGTTGACGGTGAGCACTACGGGTTTTTCGGCGGTGTAAAGCACGGCGCTTACCGAACAGGGCCCCACCACGATGCGTTGAAAGAGGTCAAGAGGGGTGCCTAAGGCGGCGGCCAATGC